>Ga0075936_19_pt1 | contig 5976 bp, 4 predicted proteins | sample RifGroA2_FD_67945 | JGI IMG/M metagenome (GOLD analysis project Ga0075936, IMG submission 67945) | Parcubacteria bacterium GW2011_GWA2_42_11 | reverse complement strand
TCATTGATAATCGTCATCTCCACATTCAAAGTGTCGCCCGGATTGCCCGAAATTTCAACGCGAGTGGGAGTCAAAGTAAGCGCCGAGGAATAGGACGGATAAAGGAAGGCGCCGAGCGCTATTGCCCCAAAAACTATGAGCACTACTCTGTAGTTCAAATAATTCTTCGCCATTTAATGTTGGTAATCTAGAAGGTGCCGGTTGCGATGAAAGTCAGCGTATCGGTATAATCGGAATGGGCGACAGTCACTCCGCTGATAGCGGCATTGACTGCTATTTCGGCGTGGCCTCCGGCGATAGGAGCGGTAGAAGTATTCAGAATATTTTCACCGGTTGTTGTTAACCCTTGTATATCGTTGGTTTCAGAGTTAGTAGCGCAGGTGCCTGTGTCGTAAGGAGAGGCCTTGGCTAAAGTGCCGGAAGTTTGAGTTACCGACATTACACAAAGACCATAATTTTCTGTTCCATCCACCATGGCCCCATCAGCACTGGCGATATCATCGCCGGGTACAGCTGTGGACTTAAGACCGTTCGCGCCATTGGCATTTCTAACTGTTATCACCGCGCCCCCGGAAGCATTGGTGTCAACTTCGGCGATTATCATATTGACGGAATCAGTCGATCCGGAAACCCGCGTGTCGGTGACAGTAATCGTGCCGAGGGCTGCGGAATACGGAGTGCCGGTTTCACCGTCAGCCACTCCTGTATCCAAGTCAAAGGTAATGCTCTGGTTGACCGTAGCCGTAACAGAAACTTGATCATCATCAATCATATCAACAGTTATCGTACCTGTATCGCCAAACCCTCCAGTGAAAACGATTGTATCATCATCATCTGCGTCAGTAGCGTTTACTATTGTGCTTACAGCACCCGTACCACCTGTTGTCGCAGCTGTACCCCAAACCAATCGCATACAAAATCCAGCTGTTAGAGATGAATCCGTGTCCGGTTCAAGTGTAAGAACATCCCCCGTCACATCTATACCCCAATTGGATGCGTCGGCGGTAAGGGCAACTCCTTCATCAGCGTATGAAGCCGTAGAACAAGTCGCACTATCGCCCAATTCAATATCATAGTTCACAGCAGCTTCAGCAGCAAGAACAAATTCACTGCTAAAAGTAAGAATAATGTCATCAGAGGTACCAGCTTGAATACCAGTAGGAGTGGCAAATTCAATGGTACCAAATTCACTATTTATACCTATTTTTAATCGTCCAAAGGTTGCTTTCGCGCTGGTAATAGTGCCAGCATTAGCGAGTTGAGGTGCAACCATAATCGCCAAGAGAGCCAAAATGGTAATAGAACTTACAAACTTAGAGAAAAGCAATCTTTTTAAATTCATTTGCATAATTTTTCGCTGTTAGCCCAAAACAGCGCTTATTAATGATTAATATATATTGTAATTATACTAATAATCAGCAATCAAGTATATACCAACTGTGGATAACTCGCCAGAGGCGAGTAAGTTCTTAAAACGTTCCGGTTGCGATGAAAGTAAGGGTATCCGTATAATCCGGGTGCGCGGGCGTTACTCCTGAAATAGCGGCATTGACCCTAATTTGTGAACGCCCGCCGGTAATAGCCGCAGCATTGCTATTTAAGATAGCCCGCGATGTTCCATCAACAAGACCAACCATATTTACCGCTCCATCAACACAAGTAGCACCATTGTAGGGAGATACTTTCGTGTAAGTTCCGGTTGTTTGGGAAACGGAAGCAATACAAAGACCGTAATTTGCAGTCCCTGCTTCCATTGTGTCGGTGATTGAAGGAATAGTATCTCCAGGAACAGAAGTTGATTTGAGTGTAGTTGAAAGAACAGTTACGACGGCTCCGCCCGATGCGTTGGTATCAAGATCTGTCCAAATAGAATTAATACTCGCCCCGGATCTAGCAACGTCCGTAATTGGCTGAAAATGAGGCGGATGAAGCTCCGCCCATCGAGCCCAAAGTATGACCGGCGGAAAAAAGTTCGAAATTAGTCGAGGTGCCGTATGCGCCCCCCGTGCCGACAATCGGATCGCGGATGATAAAATTAGTGCTGGTTAAATCCATCGCGCTCGCGGATATCGCGCTCCAGAATACTACCCAAAACAATAGAGCCAGAAATCCCATATGACTTTTAATTAAAAATTTAAACATAATTAAAACTGGTTCTCGCCGGCGGAATTCAGAATTTTTAACTGGTTGCCCTGGAAATTCGGCAACGCTGGCGCGTTGTCGCCGATATTCAAGGTGGCCATATTCACGATTTTATTTGCCGCCGGGTCGTATAAAATCGCTTTCCGGGCATTGGTGTAAATAAGCACCTGATCTCCTTTTTTCGCCTCCGCGAAAAATTCCTGATTTTCCAGCGCGGCCGGATCCGAAACTGTCGCGATGGTCGGGGTCTCGTCCCCGGGGAGAAAGACCAGCCGGCCGACTTTTTCAATTAAAATTTTGGCTTGGCTTTTGGCGATTGAGTCGGGAGTCTTATAAGAAACTTCGCCCCCGTAAAAAAGTCCGATTAGCGCCCCGACTAGAATCAAAAAAAACACAAAAACAAGCAAAAAGTATTTCCGGATAAGTTTTCTCATGTCTTTGTATTCTATCACTAAAAAATGGAAAAAAGTATATATTTGAAAAAGCCGCCTATTCCGAATCCTGTCGAGTTTACGGACGCTAACATAAAGTAACCTCTACCGGGCAAAAATCCGCTGTCGCCTCCGCTGGACCCGCCCGTACCCCCGCCGGTCCCGCCGGTGCCCGGATCGTCCGGCGGGGCCGGCGTTTCAGTATCGTCATCCATAGCCCCACCGGGAGAGCCGTCCCCCACTTGCGGATCTGGAGACGCCGAAGGCGCTTCAGCGGCAGAACCTCCGCCGCGTGAACGAAAAACAAGGTTATGGGCTTTAATTTGCGGCTGGTTGGAATAAGTGAACCCGTTAGCATTGCCGGCATGGGTCACCTGGAAACAATAAGTGGTGCCGGTAGAAACATTGCTTGTCGGCTCAACCGAGTATTCAAGCTCAGTAAATTGCGAATTAGAAAGGGTATGCGCAGACGCTTGGCTGGCGGTCGTCTTGGCTATACCGGCCGCAAATGTCTTGCCGGCCGGATTCGTTAGTCCCGTTGAATCGGTTGTTGCCGAAGCATCGCTTATGTAGCTTGAGGCAGCCATCACCCAAGGTCCGCTCTCGTCGCCCGCGGCCGGTACCTGCGCCCAACTGGAACAGGCGCCCGAAGAATATTCCAAGCGATAAGTTTTATTTGAAGCCGAGCCGGCGCCAGTGTTGGAAATGCCCACCCGCAGACGGCGCTGGTCGCCGATATAAACTCCGCTTGTCAACGGCTCGTTTTCGTCAACTGGGTATGAGGCGTTCGCCTCATCGGCATTGTCGTTGCGCCAACGGTAGCTGAACAAAGTCAGGGCATCAGTTCCTTTGGCTTGTATTTCCGGTATGACTGTGTAAGTATCAAGATTGCCTCCAGCAGAATAAATTGCCCGCAAGCAATACGAAGCGCCGGCTGTCATTCCATAATCATAAAGCGAAAAATCCCACAAGCCATCTTGCCCATAAGGAATCGTCGCCACCGAATTTGTAAAATTATTCGCTTCTTCGTAAGTTTGATTGACTATAGTTCTTCCCCCATCGGTTATTTCAAGGGCAAATGCGCCCGTTGAAAGCTCTCTTTTTTCTATGCGCCAGTTAGAATCGCTGTTATATCCAACTGCATACATGATAGTGGAATCTATAGCTATATCCATGACACTAGTGCTTGCCGCATCACCAGTCACAACCCCGGAAGTTCCAAAACCGGAAACCAGAGTGCCGTCGGAGAGGAGGCGTTTTTCGATGCGCCAGTCACTACCAGTGTTCCCTGCTACATACACATTGGTAGAATCTATAGCAATTGATTCGGCATTATTACTTGCATCACTACTGGTAATAACTCCACCAGTTCCAAAACCAGAGACCAGAGTACCATCAGAGAGAAGGCGTTTTTCGATGCGCCAGTCACTATTGCTGTCATCTCCTGTTATATACATATTAGTGGAATCTATAGCGATAGATTTCCCAAAACTGGCTGCGGTAATGCCTGTAACAACCCCGGAAGTTCCAAAGCCCGAGACCAGAGTGCCGTCGGAGAGGAGGCGTTTTTCGATGCGCCAGTTTAAACTGCTATCACTTCCCGCCACATACATATAATTATTAGAGGAATCTATAGCGATGGTTGTGGCATAATTACTTTCCGTAACACCAGTCACAACCCCGGAAGTTCCAAAACCGGAAACCAGAGTGCCGTCGGAGAGGAGGCGTTTTTCGATGCGCCAGTCATTGCCATCTTTCCATCCCACTATATACATATTAGTAGAATCTATAGCAACGGCATAGGCCTGACCTCCATCAGTGCTAGTAACAACTCCAGAAGTTCCAAAACCGGAAACCAGAGTGCCGTCGGAGAGGAGGCGTTTTTCGATGCGCCAGTCGTTATTACTACTTTCCGTTCCTACCACATACATATAATTATTAGAGGAATCTATAGCGATGGCGTAGGCAGTATTACTTGCCGTATCACCAGTCACAACCCCGGAAGTTCCAAAACCGGAAACCAGAGTGCCGTCGGAGAGGAGGCGTTTTTCGATGCGCCAGTCGGGGGTGTCGTTAGCCCCCACTACATACATATTGGTGGAATCTTTAGCTATAGCGTAGGCAACACCACTTGCCGTGTCGCCGGTAACAACCCCCGCAGTGCCAAATGATATGGAAGTAAGGGCTTGATTATCGGCAATAGAAGAATTGTTGTAATAACTGATCGGGGTCGTTGTCGAAACATCTAAATATGATTCTCCGCTAAAATCAGCGTCGCAGGTGCCAACCTTTGCGGAATATTGAAGTTTCAAAGACACAGCGCTTTGATTGTATTGCACGCCGTCTACCGCTACTAACATGCGCAAGCGAAAAGCATCGTTAGTATTGGCAAGTGTCGCCGCAGTATTTGCCGCCGCCAAGGGCCCCGCAGGAACAACATTCCCTGTTTGCAAAGCCCCCGCTGAAAGCGTCCTATTTTCGATCCGCCAGTCGTTATTACTGTCCATTCCTGTTACATACATATTGCTGGAATCTATGGCGATGGCGTAATCATAAAAACTTGTCGCACTACCGGTAACCACCCCTGAAGTGCCAAAGCCGGAAACTAAAGTACCGTCGGAGAGGAGACGTTTTTCAATGCGCCAGTTGGAAGGAGAATCGTTGTACCCCAGCACATACATGTTGGTAGGTAACGACTCCCGAAGTGCCGAAGCCCGAGACCAAAGTACCGTCGGAGAGGAGGCGTTTTTCGATACGCCAATCTCCATTGTAATCCACCGTTATATACATATTGCTGGAATCTATAGCAATGGCTTTAATGGCTTGAAATGCAGTAGGACCAGAAACAATCCCGCTAGTGCCGAAGCCAGAAACCAGAGTACCATCGGAGAGGAGACGTTTTTCGATATACAAGTGGGTGTCACTCTTTTCCCCCACCACATACATATTGGTGGAATCTATGGCGATGGCATAACCAACTTCACCTGAACCGGTAGCAACCCCGCCAGTGCCGAAGCCAGAAACCAAAGTACCGTCGGAGAGGAGACGTTTTTCGACACGTGAACTGCTACTACCATCATTTCCCGCCACATACATATTGGTGGAATCTATGGCGATGGCGTAAGCCCACAAACTTTCTGCAGCGCCAGTAACGACTCCGGAAGTTCCGAAGCCAGAAACCAAAGAGCCGTCGAAGAGGAGGCGTTTCTCGATGCGCCAGTTATTGTCGCTGCCATACCCCGCCACGTACATATTAGTTGAATCTATGGCAATGGCGCGGGCAACATCACTTTCCGTAGCGCCAGTAACGACTCCCGAAGTGCCGAAGCCCGAGACCAAAGTACCGTCGGAGAGGAGGCGTTTTTCGATACGCCAATCTCCATTGTAATCCACCGTTATATAC
>Ga0075936_18_pt1 | contig 6045 bp, 6 predicted proteins | sample RifGroA2_FD_67945 | JGI IMG/M metagenome (GOLD analysis project Ga0075936, IMG submission 67945) | Parcubacteria bacterium GW2011_GWA2_42_11 | reverse complement strand
GAAGATATAGTCCACGCCTCCCGAAAGGGAAGGAATATCGTGAACAAGGTATCCGTACTGGAAGGTGCGGATGGATCACCTCCTTTCTAAGGAGTGTAAATGTTACACCCCCTTTTTAGGTATATGCCCGTTTAGGGCATCGACCGCACTCGCGAGAGTGTTGGTCGCCGTTTGAGGTTACAAAACGGGACTCGCTTCTAGTCATATTTTGGTTGTCAAAAAGAAAAACCCGCTAATAAGCAAAGCTTGAAACTTCGTTATAAAAAGCGGGTTTTTTGGTGGAATTATACAACTCTGCTCGAACATTTTTTGAACGGAACTGACCGCCTCCGCGGAGTTTATCCCGCATCGAGCTTGCTCTGGTGCGGGGCTCCGGCGGAACGCTCGGGCGCGGCGGAATTCCCCCCACACTCCCCTTCCGCCGCGCCCTCGCGGGAGGCCAAAATTTTTTCGCCGCCAATTATAATTTTTGAATCTTCCGAAAAATATTCAAAACCTCATCTTCAAGTATAGCAGGAATGAATCTTTTTCGATCCTCGTCGGCAATGTTGAAGATTTTATCAAATGGCCACACTTCAAATCCAATCGCCTTTCCGTTTTCAACTCTCAAATCTTCAACATTACCATCATAGCGATAGGCATAAATAGCTCGAACGACATTATTTGTCATACTTGTCGCTTTGTCGTAGGTTTCACTTCTTACCGTTTGTATAAAGGCGAGATTATCTTTCATTGCTTTTATTCCTGTTTCCTCTTCCAATTCTTGAAGCGCAGCGTTTTCATAATCTGAACCTATTTCAACATGACCACCAACCGTTGCGTCCAATAAATCGGGGTAGGTATTTTTATCTTTTTCTCTGTGCTGAAAAATAATCTCTCCTTTTGGTGTGTAAAACCAAATATGAATTTCTCGGTGGAGCAATCCTTGTTTATGGATATTTTCGCGAGTTTCCTCACTGATTAGATTCCCACTTTCATCAACGATATTTAATTTGCGATTGTCTCCCATATTTAATTTAATACCAAATTGTCCTCGTTCGATGATATGGCTTATCGTTAGGCGACTTGTCTTGTCCTTTGAACCAGAAAATGCCGTCCACTTTCGCGGCATTGGCTTGCGGAAACTTTTCTTTCAAAATTTTAGTGGCTATCTCAATAGCCCAGATTGTGTTTGCTCTTATCTCAATTTCTTCCTCGCCACCGCTAGAAATTTCAATTTTGTTATCAATTTTTTCCGCAAGCCCATTTGCATAAACAAGCATTCCAAATTTCCTAAGCAATTGTGGCACTTTGTAATCCGCAAAAGCGGTGAGTTCATTAAATCCAGTGAGAGGAATTGAGACGAGGCCAAATTTAGCAAGGTCAAACAAATGTGCGGGGATAAGCTGAACTCTCTTATAAAATTTTACTTTACCACTGTGATAGACCGCGGTATCGTTAAAAACTTCCGGAAAATCCTTAACAAGTAATTCGACCATTTTTGTTGCGTTTCCTTCCGCCTTTTTTACAACTGCTGTGAATGAGCCGCTATATTTCTCCAGAAGATTTTTCCCGAGCTCTCGCAACAATCGCAGGCGTTCTTGAAAAAGCGGAATTTCCACGTTCCCGCGAAGAATTGTTGCTAAATCTTCTTCCGAAATGTTGGCTAAATATTCTGGATCAAGCAGGTTGAAGCCATTGTCTATAGCGTTCTTTACTGCTCGCAACATTCCGGCGCTTCCGTCATGAAATTTTCCGTTTATTTCAATTGTCCATTTCGGTTCACCCCAATAACAAAAATTCACCGTGTTATACACAAACGGAAGCGCAATTTGTTTTTCTTCAGGAACGTCCTTGGGTAATGTTGTTTCCCAACCAAACTCTGAATCTTCCATATCTTTGGCTTCAACCTGCTTTGAAAATTTCAAAATAGCGTCTTCGTCTATTCGAACAAATTTTGAATTTTTAATTACGGGTTGTATGGAATCTAGTATTGCTTTCATAAAAATTATTTCAATAATTCATCAGCCGACACGCCAAGCGCATCAGCCAATCTTTGAATTGTCGCAAGGGTTGGATTCTTGTTTCCGCTCTCAATGTTGCTTATAGTTACTGGTGGGCGCGCCAGGGATCGAACCTGGGACCTTCAAATTATCAGTTTGACGCTCTACCACTGAGCCACGCGCCCGAAGTATCCCAATAATTTATCATAATTGGGCTTAAAAGACAAAGCTTGTACAGTATCAGGGTTTGGTTGACATCAGGTAACTGGCCAGTCGGTTGTTTCGAAAGGATAAAATCCTCGATTCTTTGTTGGGGTGTTCTGCCTTTCATTCCATAGCCTCCTTTCTAGACTACAAGGATAATCCGAATCAGAAGATGTTTCTTTCTCTAAAATGTCGTTTTCTGAATATGAGGTATGTAAACTAAATCGCTGATACTTTAAGATAGCTTTGCAAGGAGAGACCTTGCAAGGCTATGTTTTTTCAATCGTTCCGGTCATCAAATGTAGGATCGTCTGTATTTTATTGAGGATAGTATAATAAAAGGATATAATATCTTTATGTCTAGTATAGATAGAAATATTGAATTAATTGATCCGATGGCACTGTATCCTCCATGGCCACCCGGATGCAATTTTTCACCTCCTTTATCCGAAGTAGAAATAAACGAATACAAAGAAAAACTAAGAAGAATTAGAGGTCGAGAGCAATATTGGTCTGCCAGAAGAGAAAGAGACAAAAGTATGGTAGGTCTACCATTGATGGGCGACAAGGGTTTTATGTTAGCTATTAGAGGTTTTATTCCACAAAGAGGAGATCCAGACAATGAAAGAATATATGAGACAAATAGGGGATATTGGTTGTCTATTACGGGTCAAACTACTGAAGGTAATTTTGATGCCTTTCGTCACAAAATAGAAGGAAAAGGAATTGATCTCCGAAATCGTAATCCTAGTGATAATCATTTTAGAAACAGATTACTTACTCAACAAGATTGGTATTTTAGAAGACCCGATGATAAGCTAGTTTCCGTAGTGGGTATTAATTATTCTCCAAACGGCATACCTAGTGAAATATTTTTTCTTGAATCACTTGTTCCCCCTGATAATCTTCCTCGACGTAAAATTTATCCAAAGATTTAAGCATCACAATAAATAACATTTACTAATAAAATCCATGTACAATGAGATACATGGACGAAAAAGCGGTTGAAATTGAAAACAGAAGTCTTCTAGGTGCGGATTCGCAAAAACCAGTATTAAAAGAATCACCTTTACCCAAGGGATTAGAACTTCTCCGTTTATTAAACAGCGACGCCACCACTTTTAGAAAAAGAAGTGGCTTTTATGGTTATGACTGTTTCAATGACAGAAATGAACAGCTTCCTTTTTTAGTTAGATTAGTCAAACCAGATGAGAATACAGGCATGATCGAAAAATCATCCGGAAAACATCTAGAGCTACTGGGAAGGGAATTTGTCTATCCATTACGACGCACTCGAATATTTAATCCTCTAAAAGTCGAAGCCATAAGAGAAAGGATTTTAGCTGATGATATTTTTTTCACAAAATTGGAACGTCAAACATCCGCTCAAAAAACCTCCTTTGATGTATTTGTTCAACAACTTAGGGCAGGACATGACCCCAGTTATCCGTTGTGGGAATATGTTGTTACGTTCCATGATGATACGACCGAATCTCCAAATAGGCATAAAGTAATTACGTTTCTAGAAAGACTAAAAAGTGCTGTTGATTTGGGGTGGGTGTTTGATCTGCCTCCTTTTCCTAATTCAGAAAGTCAAGTAGATTCTGGACATAACAGAGCCAACGCAAGAGTAGATCGTGAAGGTCCAGTATTTCTAGATGTTGAGACTATTTGGAATGCCAACGACGATCCACGACACGAACTCGAAAGGAGGAGTCTTGGTTTGAGTTTCGATGTAGTTCTTAAACTATTGAGACGTGAAGTTAATCTAGATGAAGCATTTACAATGATAAAAAGAGGTGAAGAAGGTATTAAAAAAGACATACAACTCGATATTCTTCGAGCCTAAGCGAGAAGTTTATCTGAACATAGTTCTCGGTTTTCAGCCTCGAACAATAGAATCTCTATCAGAAGACTGAACTGTTACATCACATCCTCCGGCTTGAACTACCAGAGCATTCTCACTATATTATCTCTACTGCCATGAGATTTAAAAAAAAGCGTCATTACCGAAAACGAAGTAAATTGGATTTTAAACTGAAAAAACAGACCATCTATACTGTTGGTGCGATTTGGCTTTGGATATTTGCTGGCGCTATCACCCTTTCTTTTTTCGCTGAAGGAGTGCTTCTGTCCCGCATTCGGGAAGAGTTGACCTTTCAAATGGGTTTCACACACTATCTCCTTCCGCCGTTTTTGGTTGTTTTAAGTTTTCTTTTCTTTAAGGTGAAATCAGATATAGGAAAACCAAACGTTCCGATGGGGTATGGAATATTACTCGTAGCCCTCACCGCGATAACCCAAAACGGATTGATCGGTGAAACACTATGGAACACGGTCGTGAGCGCCATATCGATTGAAGGAGCAGTGCTTGTCTATGTCGGATGTATCATCATCGGCCTCATGATTTTATGTAACACATCACTTGACCGATTAATAAATTTTATCCTCGTTGGCGTTCAAGGTATTTTTGGATAAATACTAGTAAGTACATTTGAAGTATTGACAGGGCCTTATTGGACTTACCTTTTAAGAAAATTTATGACTGGTTTATGAAAGAGTACCCGCAACTTAAGAGAGAGGGAATAAAAGGCCCAAAAGATCAGCTTGGATGGGCAGAGGCCATGATGACATGGGGAAATATTCTTACCCATCGTGCTAGTTTTCTTTCTGCCTAGTCTGTCTACTTATGTACTTTGTCTACATTCTCCGAACATCTTCCAATACTCTCTATATTGGGCAGACTAATAATTTGGAAAAAAGACTAAAAGAACATAAAAGCAAGTCGTCAAAATCTGCCAAATACATCCGTTATTTTCAATCTTTTAAATTGGTTTATTCGGAGGAGTATTTAACAAGAAAAGGGGCAATGCAAAGAGAAGTTCAGCTTAAAAAGTGGCCACGTAGGAAGAAAGAGGTATTAATAAGGCGAGACCTTGAATTTCTGAAAGAATTATAATTTTAAACTGCAGCTAAATGTTTCCCTTTAGGATGAACTTCTTCTAAAGCCTCGAGTCTATTTTCGATTAAAGGCCTTTCTTCTCTTGCAGTCGTAACTTCTTTTAGAATTGGATCAATCTTTTCAAAGAATTCGCTCTTAATTTCGGTAAGTTTTTTTTCGAATTTACCTTCCTGGTCATCTAGCCTTCGTTCTATAAGATTGTCGATTTGTTTAAGATCACCCTTAGTTAATGTCATAATCTTATTAAACAACTATCTTTTGTTTTCGTCAATGTGTGTACAGTATCAGGGTTTGGTTGACATCAGATAACTGGCCAGTCGGTTGTTTCGAAAGGATAAAATCCTCGATGCTTTCTTTTGGTATTGTACCAGGCCAGGTATCTTGATAGCCGATAACGGGCATAGTTTAGGTCTTGTTTGTGAGCTTCAACTCTCCAGAAGCACTCTTCTTCAATGGTTCTGTGCATTCGTTCTACTTTGCCGTTGCTGGTTGGATGCTTGACTGGGTTTCTTTTGATCCCGATACTTAGTCTTTTGCAAATAGTGATAAGGATAATCCGAATCAGAAGATGTTTCTTTCTCTAAAATGTCGTTTTCTGAATATGAGGTATGTAAACTAAATCGCTGATATTTTAAGAATAAAAGACAAAACTAAATTGCCCTTGACGAGAAGAATTATCCTCTATATAATACAACTTACTTTTGAAGCCAAATTAATGAGAAGCGTTCAGACGACACCAAAACAAACACGCGACTTTTTGCGTGGGTAAGTCTTTTTAGATACGCTTTTTCGGGTTAACCGGCTTCAAGAGCCGGTTTTTTACGTTTATAACGACGAAAGTATTTTTGAACATTAAAATGTGGGCCCGAAGTTTAGCTGGTTGAACACCTCATTTGC
>Ga0075936_16_pt1 | contig 14380 bp, 11 predicted proteins | sample RifGroA2_FD_67945 | JGI IMG/M metagenome (GOLD analysis project Ga0075936, IMG submission 67945) | Parcubacteria bacterium GW2011_GWA2_42_11 | reverse complement strand
CCACAAAAAGTAAATTAGCATCGGTGTCGCCTTCAATACGAAAATCAGAATCAGCGCCACTTTCATTAAAAATTGCTCCAAGTGTTCCCGTATATAATCCATCCGCGCTTATCGCTCCCGCATCAGAAATCGTCACGCCGGTGGAACCGTAGCCGCCACCGACAGTGAGACCGGCACTAGAAATTTTTGCCCTCTGTGTTGCCGTATTAGATGATGCTGGAAATGTATAAAAATAAATAGAATCATCGGCTTGAAATATTCCTGACGCAGCAATACCTCCAACGGTTCCAATTGCACTATAAGTTGTTGAGTTCCACCAGCGACCATTTGACATCCATAAATAAGCTGAATCACCTATTCTATTACCAGCCAGTGATCCACCAGCAGAAGCGCCTGTTCCAAATGTAATTCCACCTTGCGCGGTTTCAGAAATATTGCTCGCTTGAAATAATCCGCCAGATTGTATCGCAGTAGCTACCGCCCCCGCACTCGTCTGCCACTCCTGCAACGGCGCGCTCGCCGCCGCTGCGCCTTGAACAACGAGAGGAGTTTGGGTTGCTGAACTGGCAGCAAAAATTGCATCTGCTGTCGCGTCGGCGGTGACGGGAGTAAGTAAATTAAACCTATTGGCTGGAGTAGTGTTTCCGATTCCAATATTACCGGTTGCTGATATATCGGTCACATAGAGTTTCTTCCAAACACGAGCGGTAGAACCAAGGTCATAAGTGTTATTTGAATGTGGACCAACATTACCCAAAACTTGTAATTTAAATACATCGGGATCACCTCCAATTCCTACATTTCCCCCACTACCATTACCATAAGCCAGAATGACTTTTCCGGTAGAATAACCATTTAAACTAAGAGTATAAGAATCAATGGTAAGATTTTTAGAATAGGTGGTTGCAGCATCATCTAGACTAGCTATCTGCCATTCATTTGCGTTAATTGACCTTACCCACATATTCTCATCTGTCGCAACTTTAACATGCAAAGGCACTAACGGCGTCGCCGTCCCGATGCCGACCCTTCCGTTTGTCGTATCAACCACTAGAACATTATCTTTTACCCCATCCTGTTCCACTAAAAGTCCAGTGGTGGAGTTAGTGTTTACCGTTAAAGCCCCATCCGCACTGATAGCCCCCGCATCCGAAATCGTCACACCGGTGGAACCATAGCCGCCACCGACGGTAACTGCGCCGTCTGCATTAAGCGCTCCCTGCACATCAAAAAAATAATCTGGCGTGCCGTCGGGTCCGATACCAACATTGCCGGAGGCACCCATAACAAAGTATGTTGCATTATTATAAAAAATGAAAGGAACTGGATCGCCGCTCCAGAAATATAGTCCGCTAATTCCTGAATCAACTCCTATTGAGCCGTAGTTTGCATAACCACCCGCAAAACCTCCGCTTAAAACTCTAGCGGAAAGACCGACCCCTGAATTATTAACCGCATAAAAGCCAGAAATTGCGCTAGTGCCACTGGTGGCATTTTGAATTTTCAAATATGTCCCTGCATTCTGATCTTTCCTGACATGCAATGGGAAATCTGGCGTCGCTGTTCCGATCCCCACCCTATCCGTTGAAGCATCCACAAAAAGCAAATTGGCATCCGTGTCCCCCTCTACGCGAAAATCTGAATCAGCGCCACTTTCATTAAAAATTGCGCCGAGAGTTCCAGTATACAATCCATCCGCGCTAATCGCTCCCGCATCGGAAATTGTCACGCCGGTGGAGCCGTAGCCACCACCAAATTGCGCAGAGACAGAAGAAAGTAAACCAGCATTGGTCACTTTGAACATACTGTTAGTGGCAACTTGCGCATCTATTAAATTGTGTGTAATTCCGTTAAGATTCGTTTCGGTAGCGGCAATTTTAAGACCTGTTACTGTACCGGTCTGTGCGCCGCTGGCATTGATTGTGTAAGATGGATTCAATATCGCAAAATTTGCGCTTCCAGCACCAGGTAGTACTGAAGTACTGATTGCAAAAAACGGTGTTGTACCTGACGTCTGAAGCAAGCCGCTTGAATACTGGGTAAAACCAATTATATTTCTATTGGTTGCACTGGTAGCACGAGGACGAAATGAAAATTGCGTCTCATTTACCGCTGACAAGTTAAGCCATTCGTTGCCGCCACTGTCTGTAAAGCCAAGTCGTCCATAAGTTTCTTTTATAACATGGGCACTTGTTGCATTCATATTAAGCTGACCGCCAGAGACAGCGCCGGCAGCATTAATGCTTGCCACCACCGCCCCAGTCGAATCTTGCCACTCCTGCAACGGAACGCTCGCACTTGCTGCGCCTTGAACAACCAAAGGTGTTTGAGTTGCCGCTGTTGCCGCAATCATAAGGTCAGCGGTAGCGTCTGCTGTAACCGGTGTGTTAATAACAAAATCACTCGTAATGGCCGCCCCAGCTGTTGCTTGTTGCAATAATCCCGGCCCTGTAGCCGATAAATCTGCGCCTGTTCCGCCGTCGGCAAGAGCAAGCGCAGAAGTTAAATCAATAGAAGCGGCGGTAATTGCACCATCTGCCTGAATTACTCCCGCATCCGAAATCGTCACGCCGGTGGAACCGTAGCCACCGCCGATTGTCGTGGATGCGATTGAAAGTGCTCCAGCAACTGACATACTCGCTACCACTGTTGGTGTTGAATCTGACCACTCTTGCAAATTTACGCTTTGTGCTGCTGCACCTTTAACCGTCAAAGGAATATCCGTCGCCAAAGATGCCGTTGCTGTTGTCGCACCAGCGAGAGCGACAGTAGAAGAAGTTCCGGTGGCGGCGGCGACAAGTGGAATCTTCTCTCCAACATAATCATAGACTGATAGCTCTATTTTTGCTGTTCTTGTGGCATGAGTAGGATCGACCCATCGATATGATAAGCGACCCATGTTTTGTTCATTCGTCGTTGTGGACCGTCCAGTCATCTGCATGTATCCGCCAAAACCAGCAAGAGCTGCCCCGCTCGTCCCTGCCGTCATATACAACATCGGCATCGCTGATGTAGTAGCTGCACTGACTCCCTTAGTCATACCAAGAACATAATGCGCATTTGTATAGTTTGCCAATTGCAACGCTCTCGCAGTCCCAGCATAAGCTGTAATAGCAATTTGATCGTTGCTCGTACTCGTACTCCCGAAATATGCCGTCGTCGCGGCATCTCCACTCACCCACGGCACATATAATCCGGCAGCATTTGCTAAAGCGGTGCGGACACCGATTGCTCCAGTTTGCGTCACGTTAGCCACCACCGCCCCAGTCGAATCTTGCCACTCCTGCAACGGCACACTTGCAGCTGCTGCGCCTTGAACAACGAGAGGAGTTTGAGTGGCAGCTGTTGCCGCAATCATAAGGTCAGCAGTGGCATCTGCCGTAACTGGTGTGTTAATTACAAAATCGCTTGTAACCACCCCGCCCGCGATTTCTTGCTGAAGCAGTCCCGGGCCAATTAAACTAAGAACAAACGGGGAATCAATCTCAACCGTCTCCGCGCCGCCACCGAGATACACCGAAGCTAGCGGAACTTCAAAACCTGTTTCCACATCAATGGCGACCGCTCCCCCGTGTGTTCCTAAAAGAGCAAGTCCTTCATAGCCGTAGATATAAAGTACACCCCCTGTGGAGTTCGACTGTAAATGCGTCCTACCCGCAGAACTGGTAAGGGTAACCCCGGAATAAACAGACAACGCTGAACCGAGAGATGACTGAACCACCATACCGGAACCGCTGGCCGAAAAATCCGCGCCCGTGCCGCCGAGAGACACACCAAGCGGAAAAGAGAGAGCGTCTTGTTTATTATTAAAAGTATCCCAATCGGTATCGGACAACGCGCCGGTGGTGGAAGTGGAAGCGAGCGCCAAAGAGAGAACTTGCGTCGCCAGAGAAAGACCGTTGGCTGATACTCCGAGCGTGACGGGATTGTGGTTGCTGGCGACCAAAACCTGTATTTGATCGTAGACGGCATTTTTGCTCGGAGCATGCGTGGCATCAGTATCCCACCCCGCGCCGTAAACAGTATCGCTGATGTTCAAAGAGGTCAAGGGCGCGCGGACATCGCAATCGGTGTCGGTCGGCAAACATTCCGGATTCAAGGTATCCCCCGGCTCATAAAAAGTGCCGGACCAAACCGCGAAGACCGAAGGTGCTAAGAACATACTCACCACAATTATGGCAAAGGTGAGAATTATACTTTTTTTGTAAATAAATTTACTCATAATGACAAATTTCCAATGACTAATGACAACTTAATGACGAATTTCCAATGACTTAATGGCTAATTATATTTGCGCTTCACAATGGCTGAAAATATTAATGTAAGTTCATGCGCTTCTTGCCATAACTTCCGACATTTTTCTGCTTCGTCCGGCTCTGCTGTGGCAAGCATGTGCAGCCAATGGGTAGTTTCCTTCGCTTCTTTTTTAGAAATTCCTATTTTATGAATAAAATCTTTTTTTGACTCGGCACAATCTGCTTCCATATAATTTGCACCGATACTTGTAGCTGAACGAATTAACTGGTTAATAATCGACTTATTAATATTGTTTTCCTTTATTCCTTTTACAAAAATAATTATTTCCGACCCGAATTTTGAAGTTCTATCAAACAAATCATAATTTCTTTTTACCTTCGGATTTTGAACTTGATTTGTCATTACTAATTTGTCATTCATTGGAAATTAGAAATTTGTCATTTGTCATTATTTCCTTATCTTCGTTATCAAAATTTCCAAAAGTTTTTTGACGCTATTTTGCGCCTCGGCTTCCGTCTTACTGCCGACGAAATTCTGCCACTCGGACATAATTTCTTCGTCTTTCAAATCGCGCACGGCGTTTTCCAGCGAGAGCCGGGTTTCAAAATCAACTTCTTTATCCGCCTGCAGGACTTTTTTGATGAACATCGAGGCAAAGTCAATGACTTTATTGTTCAGCTCGGTTTTACCCCCGGTTGATTCTATTTCCTGCAACTCCTTGTAAGTAAAAAAATAATTGAAAGCAAAAAACACACTGCTGATAAGAAGTATCCCGACCAAGACGATATAAAAGGCGCGCTTGTTGTTCTCAATCATTTTTATTTGATAACTTTAATAACTTATCCCGCAAGGTATTACGGTATAAATTATACACTAATAATAATAACACCACAATCAAAAGAACCGTCTGCCAGTCGGGCTTGGCCAGCCAGCCCAATTTATTGGACGATTTCAACTCGATATTTTGGTGAATGCCGTTCCCTTCCGCCACCACAAAGGCCTTGCCTTGGTAAATTTCATAGCCGGGCGCTTCCACATGGAAATAATAGGTTCCGGCCGGCACTAAGAAAGAGTAAGTTCCCCGAATGTCGGTAATTTGCGGATTTTCCTGCTGATAATTTTCAGCTGGCCACAATTCGTACTGTTTAGAGGAAGTATTCAGGCGATACAGCGAAACGATGGCCGACGGAATACGAGTTTCCTTGCCGTCATTTTCTTCAAAAATATACCCTTCTGGGTCAATGACAGCAATCATACTCATCTTGCGGGAACCCAGCACCGGATCAATATAATCAATGACCGTGATTATTTCGTATTCGCCTGGCACGGAAGGCGTCGTCACATCAGCTGTATAAATTCCATCGCGGTCTGGATCGGTGTATTCAAAAGAAGAGAGAACGAGCTTTTGCTCGACTGGAATTGGCTCGGGAATTTTTTCCACCAGTCCAACCATAGAGAAAAGCGCGGAGGCAACCAATGATGAACGCAAAATCGAATTTTCTGAAATCTTCGGAGTGGCCGCGCGGAAGACAATATAACCAGTAACGCTTCTAGCCGCGCTGATCGGCTTGACCACCAGTTTCATTGTTTTACCCGGCAAAGAAGAAATTTTCTGCGTCACTTCTCCTCTTTCGCCGACTGACATAGCGACATTCAAATCAACCAGCTCCCCGCTCGCCCGGGCAAAAACGAATTCAGTCGGCAAATTATTTTTCGCCGCCAAAGAAAACTTAGCCAATGGCAAACCTTCAATCATGGCGATTTTTCCGACACCCACTTGACCAATCATTCCACCGGCACCGGAAAATCCCGGCACGTTCAAGTTGACTCCGCTGATTTTTTCCAGCTCGGCGATTTCACCGGCATTCATATTCTTTATCGTAGTATTCAAAACATCCGCCAGGCCGGGAACATTCAAAGTTATACCGGTTAATTTATTCAGGTCGGAAAGCCGCTCGATGCCGACTTCCTTGAACGTTCTGTCCAGCTCTGGAAATTTTCCGGCCAGAATGCGAATTTCGTACGGCAACGGCGCAAAAACGAAAGCATTGATTTCTCTTACCGGCAGAAGATTCCACCGGGTGCGAAATGCCAGAGGCGCAATTTTGGGAACCTCGGTGACGGTAGCCGGCACCGGCGGAGCTTTTCCGCCGAATAAATATGAAAGAAAATCTGAAGCGGAATTGATGATATCGGAAACATTGTTCACCACGGATGCTACCGGAGCCGCGACAATGGGCGGCAAGAAGGGTGGCGCTGTCGGCTCAGGTGACGGAGATGACGAAGAAGGCGAAGAAGGCCGACTGCCGCTTGTTGTGCCGGATGACCGGGTATGGGCCGGCCGCCAATCGGTCTTTACCTTGAAGTCCGCACTCGCGCAAGAATCGCCGTTGGCACAATTGAAGTTTATCTGGCTCGCATCCGAGTCAATCGCGGCGAAGCCCTCGAATTCTCCGTCCTCGCCGATGGTCACTCCGGAAAAATTTATCCAGCCCAAATTGGAAGCCCAGGCATAGCCGGAAAGCGTGCCTTCGCCATCATTCGAGACACCTGAGTTATCAGGGTTCAGATTTATCCAGCCGAAGTTCGAGCTCCAGGCGTAGCCGGTCAAACCGCTATCGGTAATCGCCACATCGCATTCGTCGCAATCGAAGTTTACCCAGCCAATATTCTCTCCCCAGGCATACTTATATGTTCCATCAACATTTCCGATTGTGTCAGAAGCAAAAGCAAAAGACGCGCCCAAAAGGGCGCCAAAAAAGACGGAGAGCGCAACTTCCAAAAGGAATATTCTAATCAGGACTGGATTTTTTGCCATAAATCAGGCACTAATATTATACCCGGTAGTAGAGCTTTTGCCAAGCAAAAGTCTCACTACCGGGTTGTACATCTATTCATCTAATATCTCAAAGTCATTCCCTGCTTCGGAAGAGATCTTTTTTCGGCGGATCAGATAAACCGCGCCTACACCGAAACCAATCAGAATAATTAAAATTATTAAGGTAATGATAAACATATTTTTTATGCTATAATCGTAGCATGAAAAATGAAGAAAAAAAAATAGACTTTTTAGCAATCGGGGATATCGTGGTAGATGAGTTTATCCGATTAAAGGACGCGCACGTGCACTGCAAGATAGACACGGACGCTTGCGAGCTCTGCCTGCGCTTCGGAGACAAGGTCCCCTTTGAATCGGCGAATCTCGTGCCGGCGGTAGGCAATAGCGCCAACGCGGCCGTATCTGCTTCCCGCCTTGGACTTTCTTCGGCCTTTGTAACCAACATAGGCGACGATAGATATGGCGAAGAATGCTTAAGCAGTTTAAAAAACGACAAAGTTATAACTGATTATATTAAGATAGAAAAAGATAAAAAAACCAACCACCATTATGTGCTCTGGTACAACGTTGACCGCACGATCCTTATTAAACACACGAAATTTGATTATAAATTTCCAAAATCGGCCAAAACTTCCTGGGTTTATTTAAGTTCGCTGGCCGAAAGCTCTCTTTCCTATCACGAAGAAATATTGGAATACTTGAATGAAAATCCCAATGTCAAGCTCGCTTTCCAGCCGGGAACCTTTCAGATAAAACTGGGCCTGGAGAAATTGAAGGATATCTATAAAAGGACGGAAGTTTTCTTTTGCAACGTGGAAGAAGCAGAAAGAATTTTGGGAAAAAATATAAGCAACGACAAAGACAGGAATGGAGCCATTCTGGAATTATCAAAAGGAATCCGCGCGCTGGGACCTAAAATGGTCGTGCTCTCCGATGGCTCGGAAGGCGCTTACCTTTATCTAAGTGGCGAGCTTTGGCATATTCCAATATATCCGGACATGGCTCCGCCGGTCGAACGCACCGGCGCCGGAGACGCTTTTTCTTCAACATTCACGGTCGCGCTCGCTCTAGGGAAAAGCCCGCTTGAGGCGTTTGCTTGGGGGCCGATAAACTCAATGTCCGTAGTCCAATATATAGGCTCGAAAGAAGGGCTTCTGACCCGCGAAAAATTGGAAGAATATCTGAAAAACGCTCCCGAGAATTACAAAGCAAAGAAAATCTAAACTTTTCTTTTCAAGACTTTCCTGACCGCTTCCTTGATGGAATCTTTACCCATGCCGTAATGCTCGATGAGTTCGTCCGGCGTACCCGACTGGCCGAACAAGTCGCGCACTCCGACAAATTCAATCGGCACGGGAAAGTTTTGCGCCAAAAGTTCCGCCACCGCGGAACCCATTCCCCCGGCGATCTGATGTTCTTCTACGGTTACTATCGCTTTGCATTCTTTCGCTAGAGCCAAAACCGCATCCGCGTCTATCGGTTTGATGCTTGCCAAATTCATCACTTTGGTTTTAATCCCGCCTGGCTGGCCGGGATGAGTTCCCTCGGCTTCCAATTCTTTAGCTGCCCAAAGCGCGCGCGCCATCAACCCGCCGGTCACAATTATTCCAACCTGCGCGAGCCCCGCGTCCGGCAGCCAATAAATTTCCGCTTTGCCTATTTCAAAGGGAGTCTCCTCGGTGGTTATTATAGGCGTTTTCTCGCGAACCAAACGCAAATATGCCGGTTTTTTTGTCTTGGCCAGAGCCAACGTGGATTTTTTCGCCTCAATCGCATCGCAAGGAGAAACTACATCGATATTCGGCATGACCCGCATCAGGGCAATGTCTTCGAGAGCCTGATGCGTCCCTCCGTCGGCCCCCACGGAAATGCCCGAATGCGACCCGACAATCACGACTTTGCGATCGTTATAGGTTATCGTCGTTCGAATCTGCTCCCAGTTGCGCCCCGGCGAGAACATCGCGTAAGAAGAACAAAAAGGGATCTTGCCCATCGCGGCCAGACCGGAAGCGACGGTTGCCAAGTTTTGCTCGGCAACTCCGACCTGCACAAACCGATCTGGAAATTTGTCGGCGAATAAATTCATCCCCGTGCTCTCCGTCAAATCCGCACAAAGCCCTACGACATTCTTGTCCGCCTCGCCCGCTTGAAGCAATCCCTCTCCGAAGCCTTTTCTTATATGCGCTTGTTCCACATCTTCGTTAAAAATTTTCGGATTCAGTTTTAATTTAGGGTTCAGCATATTTTAAAATCTCAAATCTTTCAATTCTTTTAACGCCATCGCTCCTTCTTCCTTGGAAGGCGGCTTGCCGTGCCATTTGTAATTCCTCTCCATAAAAGAAACCCCTTTGCCGGGTATCGTATGCGCAATAATGACTGTCGGTTTTTCATAAATCGCCTGCGCTTCTTGCACCACTTCGTTGAGAGACAGAAAATCATGCCCGGAAACTTCTATCACGTGCCAGTTGAAAGCCCTCCATTTGCTCTGCAGCGGTTCGAGGGGCATTATCTCCTCGGTCATTCCCTCGATCTGAATATTATTTCTGTCCACAACGGCAATTAAATTCCTCAATTTATGTTTTCCGGCGAGCATCGCCGCCTCCCATGAATTGCCTTCGTCCAGTTCTCCGTCCGACAAAAAACAATAAATGAACCTGTCTTTGTCTTTTCCGTTCATCCTATCCGCCAGGGCCATACCGGCAGCCTGCGAAAGCCCGGAGCCGAGAGGTCCGGAAGAATTTTCCACGTACGGCAGATATTCGCGGTGCGGATGCCCCTGCAGGCGCGTGCCGAATTTGCGCAAAGTTTTCAGCTCTTCAACTGGAAAATATCCGGCATGGGCCATGGCCGCATAGAGCACTGGGGCTATGTGGCCGTTCGAAAGTACCAGCCGGTCGCGCTCTTCCCAGGACGGATTTTTCGAATCATGGCGTAAAATATGAAAATAAAAAAGCGTAAATATGTCCGCCATGCCCAGAGGGCCCGCCGTGTGTCCGGACTTTGCCTCTACCAGCATTTCGATAATGCTCTGGCGGATTTCATTCGCTTTCTTCGCCAGTTCTTTTATTTTTTCTTCAGATAAAAAAGCCATCTTATAAATTTTGAAATCTCTCTATAAACCCTATCTTATCATAAGAGTTAAAAAGAGCCGAACCGGTAATCAATTTTGTTGCTCCTGCTTCCACCAATTTAGGCGCGGTCTCCCCATTAACCCCGATATCAACCTCAATCGGCAAATCAGGATGTTTTTCTCTTAATAATTCAATTCTGTTATACACTTTTTCGTCCAAAGGAACTCCCCCAAAGCCAATTTTATCATTTCCCATACATTGCACAAAATCAACAAAAGGTATTAAAGAAAAAACATTTTGGAGCGGCATGCTAGGTTTAAACGCAATTCCAATCTGGATGTTGTCTCTAATATATAAATCTATACCCTCCAAAAAGTCTCGAAAATTATCCAAACTTTCCATGGCTTCCATGTGAAAAATCATTCTTTTTGCTCCAAGTTTCATATAGATATCAAAATTTTCCACTGCGTCGGCTACCATCAAATCGATTTCAAAATCAAACTCATCCCAAAAAGGCAGGCCTTGTTCTTCACTCATTATTTTTTGAAAATCATAATCATCAAAACCACCAGAAGTAAATGGCCAGGTTTGGCTTGGCACAAAAATACCGTCACAAAGATCAATCTGTATTGTTGAAACAACGCTGCGCAATGATTCAATCTTATTTTTTAATTCCTCGTAGGTTTTAAACGGCAATACCGATGCGATTACTTCAGTCATAATTTCAGATTTTTATCTGGTCTATTTTTCCCAGGCGTCGGATATGCCTTTCGTCTCCGCTATAAGCGGTATTGAGCCAGAGATTGACCGCCTCCATCATATCCTCTTCAGTGAGATATCTGGCCGCTAAAGAAAGAATATTGGAATTATTATGCTGCCTTGATCTTTCTATAATATTCGATTCATCATCGACGACTGGCGTCGCTTTGCCATAATAAACGACAGCTCTCACGTGAGGAAATTTATTCGCGGCAATGGCTTCGCCCTCTCCCGTGCCACCGATGATAATTCCTTTCGCCCTATCCGAATCTTTCGAAATCTCGCGAGCAACCGGAACGACAAAATCCGGATAATCGTCGTTTTCATCGTATTTGAAAGCGCCTTTATCTACGACCTCGTATCCCCTAGCTTTTAAAAAAGTAACCAGTTTTTCTTTTAATACGTACCCGGCATGGTCTGTGCCAATAAAAATTTTCATAAATATATTATAGCACTTTTAAAAGTATAGTATAATCCCAATATGTTCAAATTTTACAAATACCACGGCGCCGGGAACGACTTCATCCTGATAGACAACCGCGATAAAAAATTCAATATTCATAAGGTAAAAAACATAAAACTCCTATGCCACCGCCGTTTCGGCGTCGGGGCGGACGGCATTATTCTTTTGGAAAAAGAGCGGGGTTATGACTTTAAAATGCTTTTTGTAAACAACGACGGAAGTATGGGCTCTATGTGCGGGAACGGTGGGCGCTGTATTGTGCATTTTGCCAACAGCATTCTAAAGATTATTAAGAATCCAAAAAAAATAAAATTCTTGGCAGTTGACGGCGAGCATGAAGCGGAAATACTGAAAAACGGTTTGATAAAGTTAAAAATGCAGGATATAAAAGAAATAAGTACACGGAATAATTTGCCGTTTATCTGTCAAGGCACCACTCCCCACAATATTTCTTTTGTTCAGAATTTGAAAAATTTTCCGGTCGTGGAAACAGGAAGAAAAATCCGGTATTCCGATCCGGACGGAGTCAATGTGAACTTCGCGGAAATTATTAATGGGATTTTTCACGTGCGGACTTACGAGCGCGGAGTGGAAGACGAAACTTTGGCCTGTGGCACGGGCGCGACATCCGTCGCAATTGTCGCGCATCATCTGGGTAAATTAAAAGACCTGCCTGCGCAGGCAGGAAACATTTGCCGTATAAAAATGCCTGGCGGAAAACTTACCGTAGAATTCCAAAAATCAAAAGATGGGACCTACAAAAACATCTGGCTCACAGGCCCCGCCGTATGTGTGTTTGAGGGAGAAGTAAAATAAATTAATGTATCTGGTCAACAACAACATCAAGACTTTTTAGTAGTAATACACCTACTAAACCCGGGTATGCATTCCACTTACATAATTTAGAATTGTTAATATATTTATCTTCTGCAATTCCAGGCGGAGGTACAGTTGTCCAATAATGACAATAAGAACTTTCAAGGTAACCTGCTACTAGCAAAAGAATAATTATAATAATGAAAAAAAGTAATAGCTTCTTCACTTAATTGTCTCCCCTGTCTTCAAAACATGCTCAACTAGAGTGTAGGTGTACCCCATTTCGTTGTCATACCAGCCCATTACTTTGACCAGATTGCCTCCGATGACACGGGTCAAACCGAGATCGGCAATACAACCGTACCGGCTATCCAAAATGTCGCTTGACACCAGTTCTTCTTCAGTCACGGAAAAAACTCCTTTCCAGCGGGGTTCGCCAGTCGCCTTTTTAAGAATTTGATTTACTTCTTCTTTGGTTGTTTGCTTTTTGGAAATAAAAGTAATGTCTGCGATAGAACCGGAAATTATTGGCACTCGGATCGCAATGCCGTCAAAAAGCCCGGAAAGTTTCGGAAACGCTTTAGTAACCGCTATAGCGGCTCCGGTCGAAGAAGGTATCATATTATGGCCTCCAGCTCTGCCTTCCCGAAAATTATGCTTGTTGGCACTGTCCACCGTCGGTTGGCTATTGGTCAAGGCATGAGTAGTATTGAGGAGCGCCTTTTCTATACCCAATGTTTCATCCAATATGGCAATAAGCGGCGAAGCCGCGTTCGTCGTGCAGGATGCGTTGGAAGTTATGTCGCAGGTTCCGAATTTTTCTTCATTGACGCCAAGCAAAATCGTCTCTCCCTTCGCCGCGCTTTCCCCTTTGGCCGGCGCGGTAATGACCACTTTTTTGGCTCCGGCATCGAGGTGAACTTTTGATTTGTCATAACTTGCGAAAAGCCCAGTTGATTCCACGACTATATCGATGCCCAAATCTTTCCACGGAAGTTTGGCAGGATCTTTTTCGGAAATAAATTTGACTTTTTTTCCATCAATCGCCAAATTGCCTCCTTCAACTTCGATTTTATGATTCCACCCGCGGTAGACGCTGTCGTATTTCAGCAAATACGCCATATTGGCAATGTCGCCCAAATCGTTGACCGCCACGATTTCTATCTCTTTCCTTTCCCAGGCGACTTTTAAAAAAGCTCTGCCAATCCTGCCGAAACCATTGATAGCTACTTTAATTTTTTTCATGCTATTATTCTAACATGGAAAAGCAATTCGTACATCTCCATACTCACTCCCATTATTCATTGCTGGACGGGCTTTCCAAGCTGGAAAATTTAGTTGAATTGGCTAAAAAATTCAACATGCCGGCAATGGCCATTACAGACCATGGCAATATGTACGGGACCATTGAATTCTACAAACTGGCTAAAAAAGCCGGCATCAAGGCGATTATCGGAGTGGAAGCCTATGTGGCAAATCGCGGGAGATTGGACAAAGATCCCGGCGTAGACAACAAAAGATACCATCTTACTCTGCTGGCAAAAAATCTCCAAGGCTACAAGAACTTGATGCGGCTGGTGACGATTTCCCACTTGGAAGGATTCTATTACAAGCCCCGCATGGATAAGGAAATATTGAGAAAATATTCCGACGGCCTGATCGCGCTTTCCGGATGTCTGGGCGGAGAGCTTTCCCGCGCGCTGGCGAACAAGGACGAGGAAAAAGCGGAAAAAATAATAAAGGAGCATCAGGAAATTTTCGGAGCGGAGAATTATTTTCTGGAAATAATGAAACACGGCACGGTGCCGGGCGGAGAAGAAGTCCGGGCCGGCATCATCAAGCTCGGGAAAAAATTCAACATTCCGCTGGTCGCAACTATCGATTCGCATTATCCATGCGCGGAAGACAATAAGGCGCACGAAACCTTGCTCGCGATACAGACCAACTCCGACACCCGGGATGAAAACAAATTTTCCTTCGGCGAAGACGATTATTCATTTGTCGGCACAAAACAGGCACTGGAACTTTTCAGAGATATACCGGAAGCCGTTTCTAATACCGTCAAAGTCGCCGATTTATGCAATCTGGAACTTAAACTGGGGCGCTGGGTCTTCCCTGATTTCAAAGTGGAAGACGGGAAAACTCACGACGAAAAGCTGCGCGAACTCACTTACG
>Ga0075936_15_pt1 | contig 21767 bp, 15 predicted proteins | sample RifGroA2_FD_67945 | JGI IMG/M metagenome (GOLD analysis project Ga0075936, IMG submission 67945) | Parcubacteria bacterium GW2011_GWA2_42_11 | reverse complement strand
TGGTTCGGCTACTAACGGGATGGCCACAAGTACGGCGTTCTATTGGACGGATGCGAGTTCCAGATTAACCGCGGCTAATGCGTCAACAACCGCTTTGACTGTTTCCGGGACAGCGTATTTCCCGGGATCTGGGATTTGGAATAGCTCGGGGAATGTGGGGATTGGGACGACGAGTCCGTTCAATGGTTGGGCTGATGCGCCAGATCCGGGTCTGCATCTTGAAGGCACTGATCCGACCATTGGATTTTTTGACACATCCGGGGGAGCAGAAAGATGGGCACTTTCGTCAACTCCTAGTGCTTTTTCAATTATAAATGATACGGATGGTCTTTCGCGTTTTAATATAAACAACGACGGCAATGTCGGCATCGGGACGGCGAGTCCCTACGCCAATCTTCATATATACGGCGACAATAAAACTTTGCGGCTGGGCGCTTCTAATGTGGATGGTTCTAATTTTTCTTCGACAATTGAACTGGCCGAACATGCCAATGCTGATGGAACACTAAGAGATGGAGGAAAAGTGGGATATAATAGTACAAATAGCCAAGAGAGATTATTTCTTCATGCTTATTATGACAATATTGACTCAGGAGGAATTGATATATTAAAAATAAACGGCAATGTCGGCATCGCGACGACAACACCTTACGCTAAATTAAGTATCTGGAATACGGACGCTTCGGGAACGGCCTTTAATGTGGTCAATAATTCTTCATCAACCTTGTTTAGTGTTTTAGGTTCGGGTAATGTGGGCATCGGAACAACAACTCCAGGGACTCTCTTGTCTCTTGGCAATACAACTGATTACATAAACTTAAATAACACCGCCACTTCTACTTATGCTTATGGCATCAACCTGGATAATGGTTGTTTCGCGATTGATGGCGTCTGTGTGGGTGGAAGCAGTAGTTCGGGCACTGTCACTTCCGTCGCTGCTTCAGTGCCGATTGGTCTTAAGATCTCCGGCACACCGATTACCACTTCTGGTACTTTAGCTTTTGATTATGATATTCTCTCAACTTACATTCCGTTTGGTTCGGCCACTAATGAGATGGCTACTTCTTCGGCTTTCTACTTCACGGATGCCACCTCCAATCTCTATGCGGCTAATGCGTCCACCACCGCGCTCACGGTTTCGGGGACTGCCTACTTCCCGGGATCAGGGATTTGGAATAGTTCGGGGAATGTGGGGGTGGGGACGACAGCGCCAGAAAGCTCCTTACACATTTTAACTAGTTATTCTGAACCATCGTTGACTTCAACTGCTGCAAGCGGATTTAGAATAGATTCCATAGGCGCTCAATTATTAGGAGGAATTTCCTCAGGTAGTTATGCCTGGTTCCAAACTAGCCATACTTCTGCAGATGGTGTTTCATATCCATTAATTTTGAATCCACTCGGCGGAAATATCGGCATCGGCACTACTTCTCCCTATGCTAAGTTGTCAGTCATGGGAGAAAGTGTCTTAGGAAATAGCGCGACTGCAGGCTACTTTGTAGCCACCTCAACTACAGCCACCTCCACGTTCGCTGGGGGATTGACAGTGGATGAGACAAGCTTAGTGGTGGACCATCAGACGGGTTATGTGGGGATCGGGACGGCGGCGCCGGATAGCGCGTTATTAATCAAAAAAGCAATAAGTGGATGGCAATTACATGGCGAAAACGGCGTTAATTATTATTTAGGACATAATAGCGGTTATGGATTACATATAAATACCGCCAATGTAAGCGATAGCATCTATGCCGCGGAACTAAATAATGGCTCAGAAGATGTTTTCGTGGTATATAATTCCGGCAGAACATATTTTAAAGGCAATGTCGGCATCGGCACAACGAGTCCATCAACAAAACTAAGCGTTGAATCTCCTATTGATGTTAATCACGGCCAAATCCAATTACAATCTTCTGATAATGATTCTTCCGGCATTTCTTTCTGGAATCAATCAGGCAGCACACAAGCCGACTCCCGCCGCTGGCAAATCGCAACTAATTATAGTGTTCAAGGTAATTTAGAATTTCTTAACAGCAGTTCTAATTCTACAAATCCAACTAATAGTCTCTTAACTATTAACAAAAGCGGCAACGTCGGCATCGGCACAACTGCGCCGGCGACAGCGCTAGAGATTAACAAAGCATTGCCATCGGTTTCACCAGACTATTATGGTTTATTGGCGCTGATGTCCACAGACTCTGCTGCCATAGACAAAGGCGGAGGCATTGGTTTTGGAGGCTCTTATACAGGCACGACGCAAACTGTGTGGTCAGCTATTCACGGACGAAAAGAAATTGCAACTGACGGTGATCACGGCGGTTATCTCAGTTTTTGGACTCGCGCCAACGGTTCTCAAATAGCCGAAAATATGAGAATCACAAGCACCGGCTCCGTCGGCATCGGCACCACTTCTCCTTATGCTAAACTCTCGGTGGCTGGCGATGGTGTTTTTGCCACTAGTGTTACGGCCTCATATTTTGTCTCCACTTCCACCGCCACCTCCACTTTTGCCGGGGGTATCCAGACAGCTCTTCTGGATGTGACTGGTTCAGCCACTTCATCATTTGAAGGCGGTATTAATCTGGATAATGGTTGTTTCGCGATTGATGGCGTGTGTGTTGGTTCGGCTACTAACGGGATGGCCACAAGTACGGCGTTCTATTGGACGGATGCGAGTTCCAGATTAACCGCGGCTAATGCGTCAACAACCGCTTTGACGGTTTCCGGGACTGCTTACTTCCCGGGATCAGGGATTTGGAATAGCTCGGGGTATGTGGGGATTGGGACAACAGAGCCTACGCAAGTATTAACAGTCTCAAGATCCCAAAATAGTAGCACCCTAATAAATATTACCAATGGTACCAATGACACAGATGCAGCTGCTGGACTTTTGCTTGAATCTGCAACAAGTAACGCCGCATTCTTTGCATTTCCATCTGATTATTTAGGCCCAGGTTCGGCCTTAAGCCATTTAGCTGATAGAGCAGGATTTTTATCTTATGATACGGCTGCAGGTATTGATATTCTGGCCTCTGCCGCAACGGCCGATATGCGTTTTTTTACAGGCGGCGCACTTCCTGCCAATGAACGGATGCGAATCTTATCAGGCGGAGATATCGGCATCGGCACCACCACACCCCAATGGAAACTCCAGGTGGCTGGCACGACGCCTTCTCTGGCTCTCACTGATACTTCCGCTTTAGGCAACCAACAGCATTGGCTGATGACTTCTATGGGCGGTAATTTTTATATTAGCACCTCGTCTAATGCTTATGCTACTTCGTCGCCTTCGGCGTTGACGATTACTAATGCCGGAAATGTGGGGGTGGGAACAGTAAGTCCTAACTCTAAATTACAAGTTATGGGCACTCGTTCGGATCCCAGTTTAATTTATAATGCGTCATCAGTTGCTCTTATTGGCACTGACTATGTTTCTTTAGCAGTCACTACCCAAACAGCCAGTCCCTATACTATTTCCTTGCAAGGCCGCCATAGCACCACTAACCCGGGAGTAGGATATCCTATCGCTTTAAACCCGCTCGGCGGCAACGTCGGGATTGGAACAACAATTCCCTTAACAACGCTGCAAGTCGGGCTTGACGATGTTTCTGAACCCGCAACCCTTGGCTCGCTTACTCCTAAAATGATCATAATGGGGGCAGCAAATAACACAACTGAAGATAGCGTATTAAGATTAATCAGGCCTACAAATTCTGCTAATCTATATCCCGCTGCTGTTGACTTTAAAATGAGTTCTTATGGAGCCCTAGGTTCGCCATTTCTTCCAAAAACTCAATTAACAATAGGATTAAAAGCAAGCACCGGCTATGATACGGGGGATGTTGTAAATGTTATGACTTTAAGAGACAACGGCAACGTCGGCATCGGCACCACTTCGCCTTATGCAAGATTATCGGTTGAGGGTGAGAGTGCATTGGGAAATTCGGCGACAGCAGGTTACTTTGTAGCAACGAGCACCACGGCCACCTCAACTTTCGCAGGGGGTTTCACTGCCGGCACCAATGCCGGATTCGCAGTTAACGCGACGGCGGCGGCTAATAGCATGTATATTAATTCAGCAGGAAATGTGGGAATCGGGACGGCAGCGCCGGGAGCAAAACTAGAAATTACGGGAGATTTAACTCTTTCAAACGGAGCCACCAGAACAATTTCGGTCGGGAGCGGTTCAGGCAACGATTTAAAAATATCCGCAGGCAATAGGATTGGATCCGGCTCTGGAGGAAATTTATATTTAGATGCCGGCGAAAGCATTGAAACTGATCAGCCTAATGTTCTTATAGCAACTATAATTGAAGGCAACGTCGGTATCGGCACCACCACACCCCAATGGAAACTCCAAATTGCTGGTTCTACACCTTCAATAGCCCTGACTGATATGGCAGTCGGGTCTAACGGGCATTGGTTAATGACTTCCTCGGGCGGTAATTTTTATATTGGCACCTCATCCACTTCTTATATTACTTCTTCCCCTTCAGCCTTAACAATTACTAATGCCGGATACGTGGGTATTGGAACAACCACTCCTATGTCCGCACTGTCAATAAAATCAACCACCGCTAACCAACTGACCATTGCCTACAGCGACGCTAAATACGGCACCATCGGCACGGATTCTAGTGGTCTGATGACTATTGCCGGCAATCAAGGCGCAGGCGGCAATGTTTATGTTGACACCGGCTCAAACTTCGGCATCGGCACTTCCACTCCCGCTTCCGCTTTGTCAATTATGGCCGGCGCTTCAGCCTCGCCTCTATATATTGTTAACTCTTCCAACGCCGTTCTGGCCTATATGAACTCGGCCGGCGAATTAGGTATTGCCATGACTAATCCTTCCGTTGAACTGGACGTTACCGGCGATATTGAATATACCGGCACCATCACGGATGCTTCCGACGAACGGCTAAAAGAGAATATTACTTCATTAAACGGATCGCTGGATAAAATAATGCAGCTAGACAGCGTCTCTTTCAACATGATTGGCGACACCAGAACCCATCTTGGTTTTATCGCCCAAAATGTCCAAACAGTTTTCCCGGAAACCGTAAGCATTATTGATCCGATTAACGGTTATTTAGGTGTTGACTATACCCAGCTTATCGCGCCGACCATAAAAGCTCTGCAAGAACTCAATGCCTCCAGCTCGCCTTTATATCAAGGCATCAGCATCTCTTCTGGAATTTCCACCACTTCGCCATTTATGAATGTGGATATGCTGGGCAATATCGGCATCGGCACCTCATCGCCGAGCCATAAGCTGGAAGTCGCCGGCGATCTGGCCGCCTTGGGCTTCATTAATATTTCCGCCCGGGATACGAAAACAGATATAGAATATCTTAGCGACGCTGATTATGAAAAAGCGTTGGAAACCATTACTAATAATGTCAAAGTGGCAACTTATTCCTATAAATCCGATCCGGTTAACACAACTAGCGATCCCGTCGCCCAACGCCTCGGTCTCATTGCCGAAGAAGCGCCGCGGGAAATATTATCCGCCGACGGCCGGGGAATTGATTTATACAAAATGGCCAGCTTCACTTTAGCCGGAGTAAAAGCCGTTAATAAAAAAGTTGACGAATTTAAACTGGAGGTGGCCAGCCTGGAATCGCGAATTGAAGCGATAGAAAACAATCCAAATCTAACCGCGGCTTATTTGGGCGGGAAAGCGACCAACTTGGATTTGGCTTTAGAAACCGTCAGCGGCGAAGCTATTGAATTATCAACTGATTCCATTGCTTCTTTGGCCAACTCTCTGTTTTCTTCGGTGCTGAACGGCTTCCGGCAGCTCGGTATAGCCATTGAACAGGGAATGCTGAAAATCCAGAATATTATCGCCGACAGAGTCCAAACAAATAAAGTCGCCATTAATGTAACACCACCGAATAACGCCGCTGGCGAACATCAAGACCCGACTATCGGCGCCGGCCAGATTAATTTAGGCGAAAAAGATACTTATATTTTGAACAATCAGGTTTCTGGCACCGCTAAGATATTCATCACGCCAGAACAGCCGGTGGCGCTCGGCCTTTGCCAGCAAGTAGCGGAACGAGCCATTATTGATGGCAAAGACATGCTGCCTGGTTTCCGCGTCTGCTTGGCCGAACCAGCTACGGAAATAATCAGATTTAATTGGTGGATTATTGAAACCGTCACTGATAGCACTAGCTGGTCAAACACAACCAATAATCAGCCAAGCGGCGAAGCGCCGGTCGATATTTTACCGTCGCCATCCGCCTCGCCACAGCCGGAAGAAACGACAGCTCCTTTGCCGACCCCGTCGCCAGAAACGCCTGCTGAAACACCAACCGAGACACCTGTTGAAACTCCGGCGACGACTGATGCCAGTCAAAATGAACCAGCCCCCTCAGAAATACCCGTCCCGATTGCTTCAGAAACACCAACTCCCTTACCAGTTCCATCGCCAGAAACGCCTGCTGAAACACCAACAACAGCCGGTGCCAACCAAACCTAAAAAACATGGATAAAATAAACACGGAAGAAAAAAAAATAAAAACCCGAATAATTTCTTTGGTAACAAAGGATTTAATTTTTAGATTAACAACCCTGGCGTTAATTTTGCTTTTTCTTTTTCATTCGCGTTTTCCAGTGAGCATCCAGCCGGTGCTCGCCGCCACGCTCAATCCGGGCTCTAGTTTCACTGTCTGCACCGGACAATCGGCTCAACCGGCCTATACTACCGATGGCAATCCCAGCATTACGGTTTATTGGAGTTTCAGTTCAACTGCCGGCAATACACAAGTGGCTTATCGGGTCCAAATTGACAATGATCCTGCTTTTGGTTCAATTAATGTTGATTCAGCCTCGGTCGAAATCGCCGCGGCCCGTTCTTATTCTTACACCGGCACGTCAATAGTTTTCGGCACGCGCTATTACTGGCGGCTGCAAATTACCGACGATAACATGAGCACAACCGATTGGATTTCCGGCGATTCATTTATAACGAACAAACCCTCGCTTCGGCTCGATGGCGGCATCAAACTTGACGGGGGAGTCGTCTTAAAATAAACCCCCTGATTATTTGACTTCTTGTTATCACCATATTAAGATATTAAAACATCGCGAAATTTTTATGGAAAAAAAATCCGCCGCCGAAAAAATAAAACTTATTATTGATTTAAAAATATATCCGCTGGAAGCCGTTTACGGCGCGGCCTATGTTTTTGTTGACCGCGCTTATTTATTCTTAGAGCCGGCCGGCAACAATAAAGTCGCCATAACTTTCCAATTAAAATCCGGCGCCAACGGAAAACTGCCGGCCATCGCCGGAGAATTCAATAATGAACTATTAAATTATGCCTTCCGACTGAATCTCGCTAAAGAAAATAAAAAAATCCGCCAATATATTATTGAGCAGGCGCTTTTTGCCGCGGCTGAAACGCCAGCGGAAGAATTCTCCGCTTCCGGCCTCGGCTATGGAGAAGAGGACGATCCCTTGGGCATCGCTGTTCCCTGGGAGGAAAAATACGGGCTTGAAACTGAAAACAAAGAATCATTGCCGCTCAAAGCCGCGCCGGCCAGCGCCGCTTCAAAAAAAAATGGCATTAAAAAAACTCAAGTCAAAAGTAATCCTAAGAAAAAACAGCGGCCAAAAAATGAGAATTATTTTTAGTAAAAAATTTTATAACCCTCGAGCGATTAAATCAGCCGCCGCCGCCTTTGCCCGCTTGGCTGATTTTGATTTACTGGATAATAAACAAACCATAACGGTCATCTTAAAAAAGATTGATCAGGATGTAGCCGATATTATCGGCAATGAATTTGCCAATTATGCACTGGCAAAAATGAAAACGAGCGAATAAGCGCTGATGCCGACAATAAAATATGATATTTAAAAATATATGATGCCGATTGACCTGAAAAAAATAAAATACAAAGAACTTGGTTTTTTCCGGTTTAAAAAATTTGCCGGGCGCTACCTGCTGACGAATGAAGAAGGCGGGCATATTTTTTTAACGACAGCGGATTTTCACCGATTTCTCACCGGCCAACTTGATAAAAATAGCCCCGTCGGCCTTAAATTGATGGAGCAAAATTTCTTTAAAAAAAAATTGAATTTATCTCATGTAGCCCAAACCTACCGCCGCAAAAAAAGCTTTCTTTTCTCCGGCCCCAGTCTCCATATATTAGTCGTGACCCTGCGGTGCAATCACCGCTGCATTTATTGCCACGCTTCAGCCAAAAAAACAACCGATGGCTTAAATTGGGATATGACACCCCAAACCGCCCGCCAGTCGCTGGATATTATTTTCAAAACCACCAGCCCCACAGTCATTATTGAATTTCAAGGCGGCGAACCACTGCTCAACTGGCCGGTGATAGAATTAGTCGTCAAAGAGGCAAAAGCCAAAGCCAAAAAAACCGGTAAAAATTTAGAATTGCGCCTGGTTTCTAATTTTAGCTTGTTGGATGATGTTAAATATCATTTTTTGCTTAAAAATAAAGTCAGCCTCTGCACTTCGCTGGATGGCCCCCAGAAAGTCCATGACCAAAACCGCGTTTTGATTGATCGCCAGACGGGCGGCAGTCATCGCCAGGTAATCAAATGGCTCAAACGCTCCCATCGCGATTATCCCCAGCTGCTCAAAAAAGGCTATATTTGGCAAACAGCCGCCATCATTACCGTCAGCCGTTTTTCCCTGCCTTATTACCGGGAAATAATTGATGAATACGTGAAATTGGGCTTCAATAATATTTTCTTGCGGCCACTGGATCCTTTTGGCCTGTCAAAGAAAATCTGGAATAAAATCGGCTACAACACGCGTGATTTTATTAATTTTTACCGCCGATCGCTTGATTATATTATCGACTTGAATCTCAAAGGAATAAAATTTGAAGAACGCTTCACTAAATATTTTTTAACAAAAATCCTGACCGACAAAGATTTAAATATGGTTGATTGGCGCTCGCCCTGCGGCGCGGGCCTGGGGCAATTGGCTTATAATTATAATGGCGATGTTTATACTTGTGACGAAGGCCGTATGCTTTCCATGACCGGCGATGAAAATTTCCGCTTGGGCAATGTCGCGCAAAAAACTTATAAAGAACTGGTCAGCCATCCGGTCGTGCGGACGACTTGTTCCGCTTCTTGCTTGATTGGTCTGCCCGGCTGCCACGACTGCGCCTACGAACCCTATTGCGGAGTTTGCCCGATTTATAACTATGTTGAACAAAAAAATATTTTTGGCCAAATGCCGAATAACGATCGCTGCCGCCTCAGCCGGGCAATTCTAGATTATATTTTTAAAAAATTGGAAGATCCGAAAAGCCGCCAAGTTTTTCTTGATTGGCTGGATGTTAAAAAATCCTGAACCGATTGCAAATGCCCGGCTTGTGGATAAGAATCGTTCAATGTCCGTCAGTTTCATGATAGAATTCATCTAAAGACATGAAAAAAATAAAAAAAGTCCTGCCTGAAATCAAAAAAGACATCCGGGCATTTCTAAATAGTGAAGAGGGCCGGGTTAATAAAAAAAGCATCGCCAAAATATCGCTTAGTGTTATGGCTTTAGGCGCGAGTTTAACGGCTTTTATGAAAACTGATTTGGCTTCAGCTGCCTGTTTTCATGCTTCCCATGGTTCTCATGCTTCTCATGGCTCCCATGCTTCCCATGCTTCCCATGCTTCTCATGCTTCCCACGGCTCTCATGCTTCCCATGCTTCTCATGCTTCTCATGCTTCTCACGGCTCCCATGCTTCTCATGCTTCTCACGCTTCCCATGCTTCTCATGCTTCTCATGCTTCTCACGGCTCACATGCTTCTCATGCTTCTCATGCTTCGCACTCCTCTCATGGCTCACATGCTTCGCACTCCTCTCATGGCTCACATGCTTCGCACTCCTCTCATGGCTCACATGCTTCGCACTCCTCATATTAAAATATAATCATTTTAAAAATAAAAAATACCCCGCTAAATAACAACGGGGTATTTTTTATTTAAATAGTTAAATGATATAATCCAAAAAAATTTTCCTGTCAGCTAAACGTTCAATTTCTTCTAAATCATGGGAAATAAGCAAAAGGGCAGTACGAGTTTTGCGACAAATACTTTCCAAATCGCGGTAAAGTCCGGTTTTGCTTTTGATATCCAGAGAAGCAAAAGCTTCATCTAAAATAATCAAACGCGGCGCTAGCGCTAACGCCCTAATCAGCGCCAGACGCTTTTTCATACCGCCGGAAAGTTGATAAGGATAAAAGTTGCCGCAAGAGCCGAGACCGGCTAGATCCAACCAATCGGCAATTTGGCGATCATTCGGCTCCGACATCACAAAAGACAAATGCCGCCGAACGGTTTGCCAAGGAAAAAGATCCGACTCCTGGCTAATAAGAATAATATCGCGGTTCGGCCGACCGGTAATTTCTTGGCCAGCCATGACAATCCGGCCATGGCTTGGCCTGAGATGTCCAGCAATGATTTTAGCTAGAGTAGTCTTGCCGCAGCCGGATGGCCCGGATAAACCAATGCATTCATTGGGTTTAATTTCAAAAGAAACCGGCGAAAAAATCGGCCCAACCGCGCGATCGTATTGATGAGTAACTAAATCAATTTTTATCATATGATTAAGTTATTCTTTCCTGCTAATGACCGCTCATGCCAGGGAATAATATTTTTTTCTAAAAAAACCGTTGCTTCAAACAAAAAGAACCCGATTAAACCAATGAACAGCATATCAACGACCATAAGATCATAACGCATGTTAAGACGATTTAACTGAATCGCATACCCCAAGCCCGACTGGCCGCTGATCATCTCGGCGGCAATCACCGACATCCAACCCATACTGATGCCTGTCCTAATGCCAGTGAATATCTGAGGCGAAGCAGCCGGCAAGATCACCCGCCAAAGATAACGCCAACCCCTCAATCCCAAAGATCTGGCAAAATCACGAATAACAAAACTGACTGATTCGGCGCCTTCAAAAGCATTAATAAAAATCGGCGGAAAGGCGCCCAAAAAAACAATGATGTAAGCAGAAATTTCACCGATGCCAAAAATTAAAATAACAAACGGAATCCAGGCAATAGGCGGCGGAAATTTAGGCGCTTCAAATAAAAACTTCAGCAGCCAATTTCTTTTAAAAACGCGAGGCAGAAGGCTCCGCGCTAAACCCAAGCTAACGCCTATGAAAGTAGCCAGCGCCAGCCCGATGAAAACACGGCTTAAACTGAAAAAACAATCCAGCGCCAGTCCGATGAAATTTAGATTGGCAAAAAATTCAAACATCTTTGATTAATGGACTAATGGCGCATATTGATTAATAACGAAATGGCGCATATCCACGACTTGTTTTATTTGCGCCGAAATAAAATCGGCGCCTTGCTGCATCAAGCTATAATCGTCATCGGTAAAAGCCAAGCGTATCTCTTCGCGGCTTTGAGCTGCCAGATTAGGTTCCAAAGAAGCAGCCAGATTGCAAGCTTCCTGGCCGGCATCCGCCAGGCCGGCTTCAGCGATAAACCAGCTGTTAGCTACAGCCGCGTTTTGACGATAGTAATCATAAGCGTCAAATAATGCCTGCAGAAACCGCTGCGCCGCGCTCGGATTCTTGTCAAGATAATTTTGGTTCATCAAAACTAACGAAACGACTTTGCCGGTATCTACCACTTTAATCAAACCCCTAGATTCTAGAATTGCCGGCGTGGGGTCAAAGCCGGCCAAAGCGTCAAAATTGCCCCATTTAGCCTGGCCTTGATATTTTAAAACCAGCGGCCCCTGTTCTTTTATATCCAAATTAACAATTTTTACATCTTTTTTGGGATCAAGCCCAGCTTTTTCCAACGCCGCCACGGTAATTCTCTCAGCTGCCGCGCCTATCGGCAAACCAATGGTTTTACCTTTCAAATCCGCCATGGTTTTTATCGGAGAAGACGGCGGAACATAAGTCTGGGTCCGATTGTACATCAGCCGCCCAATACCGATCCATCCTTTATTTTTAGAAAAAAGCGCGGCGGCTGGCTGATCGGCCGTCAAAATAATATCCAGCCCGCCCGCCAACGCCGCTTCATTAAGTTCCGGACCATAGGTCCGGCCGATAAATTCCGCTTCCAAGCCGTTGTTTTTCAAAATGTCAGTATGTTTTAAAATCTGCACCAATTGCCCCTGAACTGCCCATGGCACTTGCCAACCCAGCCGCATTTTAATTAAAGGCTCTGCTGATGGCGCTGCCATTTCATTAACGGATCGGGATTGCCACCAATAAAATCCGGCTAAACCGGCTGCGATGAAGATAACGACTGACCAAAACAAAAATATTTTTTTCATATTTTCTATAAAAATTATTCCTTGAATTATACCATCAAAAACAGCTTTTAGTAAAGTGAGTTTTGCGTAATTTTAAGCGAAAAATGAACGCCGGCTATTGTACTGCCCACTTTCTTTGACTATAATAATTAATGCATCGAACCATTACCAATCACAGCCGTTTTTCAAAATATAATAATTTCATGAAAAAAAATTTATTGTTGATTTCCCTGGACAGCGTCAGGGCGGATGTAGCTTATAGCGGCCGGCTGGCAACTGTTAAGGCGCTGCGAAAAGTAGGAGTTACTTTTCTAAACTGTATCTCTTCCTCGCCTTTGACGCCGGTCAGCCACGCCACGGTAATGACTGGCCTGCAACCCTTTAATCATGGCATCCGACATCTATTTAAAGAAAAAATCCGGCCCGGCATAAAGACTCTGGCCCGATTAATGAAAGAAAACGGCTATGCTACGGGGGCAATCGTTTCCTGTCCCGGCATGAACCGCTGGTATGGCCATAACCGAGGTTTCGATTATTATGATGACGAAATTCCGCGCCTAACCGACGGTTCTGATCCGCTTTTAACCATTGATGTCAAAAAACGTGGTGCTGCCCTCAAGCGGGCAAATATTGTGGCAGAAAGAGCAGACCAATGGCTGGATAAAAATAAACATAAATCATTCTTTTTATTTCTGCATTTTTTTGATGCCCATTGGCCCTACGAAACGCCGGAAAAATTTGGCGGCAAAAACGCTTATGAGGAAGAAGCGGCTTATGCCAGCCATTATTTGGGAATATTTTTAGACAAACTGAAAAAAGCTGGCTTATGGGATAAAACTACTATCATCTGCTTTTCCGACCATGGGGAAGATTTAGCCGGCTGGTATTCAAATGACAAAGCCGGTAAAAAATTAGGCCACCCCGAAGAAGAAGGACACGGCTGCCTCCTCTACGAACAAACTCAAAAAACTATTCTGATTATTAAAGACAAAAATCTGCCTAAAGGAAAAAATATCAGCCAGCAAGTCAGGCTCGTTGATATCGTCCCGACGATTTTAGACCTATTTGGCATTAATTATAAAATAAATGGCTTTAACGGCGTTTCCCTGGTGCCAGCCATAAAAAATGCCAAGAATTTAAATTTAATCGGTTATTCCGAAACTTTTTATCCGGAAGAACAAAAAGCCGCCACCAGAAAATTCAAAAATACCTGCAACCTGAAAGCGATAAGAATAAATAATTCATATAAACTAATATGGCAGCAAGACGGCGAATTAGTAGAATTATATAATCTAAAAAACGACCCGGACGAAAAAACCAATCTATTTAAATGATTTCGGCTCAAAAATAAAGTAAATTATTACAATTGACTTTAATACCTAATAATTCTACAATTTATAAAATAAATTTAAATATTAAATAAAAAAAATGTACACTATTTCACGCAAACAAAAAATATTCATTGGCATATTTTCAGTTCTATTAATCATATTACTTGTCTTACTTGCTTTCTTTTGGGATGATTTTGAAAAAATGAAATACCAAAAAAGATTAAACGAATTAGATGACACCAGCTTAGTGAAAGAAATAAACAAGATAGAGGCCAATAAGCCATCAACTCAGAAAAAGATTGACTATAAAGCATACGCCCAGGAAATGTCTATCAATCTATTAAGATGCTCATATAAAAAAGAAGGGGACAAAATCGCAGAAGAAATAGCAACTTTCATTAAAGACAATAATTTCAATAATCTTGTCTACACTTCCATCACGGATAATAATTTTTTTAACCGGGCTTTGATTTTCTCGCCCCTCAATGAGATCTGTCCGAAAAAAATCGTTGAATTGTGCATAAATAAAAATGAAAATGAAAAAATCATATATCCGACAGGCGAAGAATGGTGCAAAAATTTATGCGGGCTCATGGAAAGCCAATGGGAAAATAGAGAGCGTTCAGAAAATGAATTAGCCGAAACCATCAACAAATTTGATATTAACGACACAAACAGTGCCCGCTCCGAAGTGCTCTGGCGCCTATTCTTAGTCTATCGCCTCGGCGGAAAAGATTCTTCCCTGAAATTCTGCGACAAGCTAGAAAAAGAAGCCGCCCGCTCTGTTTGTATTTTTACCAGCAATCTAATTAATGCTATGTCTTTTGACTGCGATCAAATCCGCCAGACACTGATAAGAACCCTAATTGACTATAAATTTTAATCCGTCTGAATATAAACAGCCCGCCAATATTATAATAAAATATCCGTGATTAGATATGGTTAGCGAAAAATCATTAATAAAAAATTTTAATGGCAATAAATATAATAAGATAAAGTCCGAATCTATCAATAAAATGATTTCGGATATTGCGAAAGCCAATTATGATAAAATCGCCATAGAGTTCGGAGATGAAAAGATTAGTTATCAAACCCTGAATCAGCAAATAAAAAAAGTCGGAAAATTAATAAAAAAAAATTCGCCGGCAAGCCAAAAAAAAATCTGTATTTTGACTAGCCGGGGGATAAAACTTATTGTTTTATTGCTAGGAATTTTAAAAACAAACAATATTTTCATTCCATTAAATCCCAAATATCCGGTAAAAAAAATAGAAGAAATCATAAAAAATACAGAGCCTGATTTTTTTATCATAGATAATAAATTCATAAAAATAATCAAGCGTGTCCTTCGGAATAGAAAAAACGAATACTCGGAAAATTATTTTGCAGATAATAATTCAGAAAAATTCATTTTAAAAAATAATTTTACGCTTATTAGTGTCGCCCAAAAAAAGCGCACCGACCAACCGCCTGAAAACATTCATAAAAGAACAGCTTGGGATTTTATTTATTTGACCTCCGGGTCAACAGACGATCCAAAATTTGTTTACGGAGCAAAAAAGGGACTCGCATATTGCATCAATTATATTATAAAAAAATTCAATATAAAAAAAGATTGGCGGATAGCTCAACTACCCGCCGTTTCATTTATTGCTTTCTTAAGAGACACTCTCGTTCCTCTGTGCGCTGGCGCCACTTTGTGCATACCGGCCGAAGAACCAGCCTCTTTGGGAGCGGACGGTTTGGCCAATTGGATTTTTAAAAAAAATATAAATTTCCTGACTTTTCCTCCAACTTTTCTGCAAATTATAGCCGACAACAAAAAAAGGGCAAAATTATTAAAAAAATTGAAATATATCTTTGTCGGCGGAGAAGAAATGCTCAACGGGCGCTACCTAAAAAATTTAATGGCCGCATCGCCAAAAATAAACATAATAAACTCTTTTGGCTATACCGAAATGGGTCTGGCCAGATTATATCACCGGTTAACCGCCGAAGATTTAAAAAACGAAAGAATCCCCATCGGCCGGCCGATGGAAGGATTAAAAGCAATAATCCTAAATGAGCAAAAAAAGGTTATTACAGAACCAAACATTGCCGGAGAGCTATATCTAAGGGTGCTCTTTTCGCCGTCTGGGTTATACCATAAAGACGAACTAACTGATGAAAATTTCCTCATCAATCCTTTCAGCCGCAGGCCTCGGGACATCGTTTTTAAAACAGGCGATCTAGTGGAAAGAAAGCCTGACGGAAATTATGTTTTTTACAGCCGTAAAGTTTGCCTGGTCAATATTGGAGGCATTAGAATCGGACTTGGAGAAATTGAAAAAAAACTACTGCAACACAAATCAATAATTAGCTGCGCGGTCATTGAAAAAAAAGACAAAAAAGGACGGCGGGCTCTGGCCGCGTATTTCATTTCTTCAAAACCAATTCCTGTTTCGGAATTAAGAAAATTTCTGGCCAAATCACTGCCTAATCATAATATACCCAATTATTTCATCCGGCTCGATAAACTACCCCGCAATTTTAATAATAAGATAGACCGCCTGGCTTTATCAAAAATAAAAATTCCAGAAAAGCCAACCACAAGAAAGAACTTTCCGCAAAAAAAATTTGAAAAGGATTTGATAAAAATCTGGCAAAAAGTTCTTTGCCGCAAAGAAATCGGCGTTAATGATGATTTTTTTGAAATTGGAGGCAACTCATTAAAAGTGATTGAACTCCATGATGAAATCAACAAGCATTATCCGGAAATAATTAAAGTGGCTGATTTATTTATCCATAAAACTGTTTCAGAATTATCAAACCATATCACAAACAAAAACAAAATATAAACTCTGCTAAATTGCCATGAAATTAAATTTAAAAAATATAAAAACCAAAACTCTTCTCATTTATCCCCCCAACCCTTTAAAAAAAGAATATTTGGCCAAAATGCCGCGGAACACCACTATCAGCAACTTTCCTGTTTTCCCTCTCGGACTGGCTATCCTTTCCGGCTATTTAAAAAAATTGGGATATAAATCAATCAAAATAATTAATCTGGGGGATTTTGATATAACTGGCGCACAAAAATATAATTTAGATATTTTTTCTCCTCCAAAATCCATTATCCAAAAAACGATAAGCGATAAAAAACTTATTGATAATTTCGATAAAAAACTTACCAATGAATTTAAAAAAACATTAATAAAATTTAAACCAAATATAATCGGGTTTTCAATTTTATATTCCAATCAATTTTATTATGCCTTAAAAATAGCCGAGATTATAAAATCTTATGATAAAAAAATATTTGTTGTCCTGGGCGGACCATATATTTCTCTGTATGCTGAAAATATCGCCAACCTAAAAGAACCAGAAGATTATTTGCCTAAATTAATCGATGGCTATATTTTTGACTGTGGTGAAAATCCATTGGCCGAACTAATTGTAAAAATTGACCGCAAGAAACCACTGGATAAAATACCTAATTCTTATTTTTTGGATGCTAATAAAAAATTTAAAAAAAATAGACGTGTTTTAAATCCTAACCCAAAATATTTAGTAATGCCGGATTTTGGCGAAATAGAGAAAGAAACTATGCCCTTGCGCCTCTCCACAGGATGCTATTGGGGAAAATGCTCATTTTGCACCCATTGTAAAATCCATACCTATTGTGCCGCAGAAATAGACCAAATAATTAGAACAATCAAAGAATTAATCAGAAAACATAATAGTAATAAATTTCTTATTTGCGATGATTCGATCCATCCCTTATTGCTAAAAAAACTATCGGAAAAAATCATAAAAGAAAAACTGTCCATCAGCTGGAAATTACTTTTTTTAAACTTAGATTCTTGTTTTTTAAAAGACAAAAAAATAGTCAAACTAATGAAACGCGCCGGCTGTTTGGCGGTCATGCATTTTGGAATGGAATCAGCGACTCCAAGAATTTTGAAATTGATGAAAAAACAGCATAACCGCATATCAGCCTTAAAAATTTTACGCCTATTCAAAAAAGAGGGAATAGAAGCTGGCATCGGTGTCATGTTAGGCTTTCCCACCGAAACTAAAAAAGAAGCGAAAATGACATTAGCTTTTTTAAAAAAATATTCTGATTTATATTATACGGCGACTATAAAAAAATTTTCCCTATCCCAGAAATCTGATATATATAATAATCTGAATAAATATCATATAACAAAAAAGATTGCCGGAAGCATGGATCGACCGATTTATTCGCCAAGAAAAGGAATGACAACCCGCGAACTTGAAGTTTTTTTTAACAATTATCTGGCAAAAGAATTAAATAAATTTCCCGGCCGTAGATTGATAAACTTAGATAAATTCCGCACCAAATACCTGGTCAAAATATAAATCGAACAGAAACAATCAATGATATTTTGATTTATTAAATATGACAATAAAAAATGTCTGCCAATTAATCAACGATAGACTAAGCTCGCTGCCCGGCTACCCAGCGATCGGGCCTTTTAACAATGAATTTTCAAAATCTAATGATTTGTTAGATATAATAGAAATTATCAGAGATAAAATATTATCTTTCGGGACTAAAAAAAGCGATTGCGTTGCCATAGTTATGTCCGGCAGGGCCGACACGGTTATTAATTTTTTAGCCGCTGCCTCCTGCGCTACCTGTGCTCCTCTAAATCCGACTTATACCTTCAACGAATTTAAATTTTTTTTATCTGACTTAAAAACTAAAATCCTGATAACCGATCAAAAAAGAAACAGCCCGGCCATTATGGCGGCTCAATGCCTAAAAATAAAAATCATTGATTATTCTTTAATTAAACCTGGAACCGCGAAACACCAGAAGAAAAAAGAATCAGCGGGCAAAAACATTAAAAATTGTTTCTCTAATTTAAATGATGTTGCTTTGATGTTGTATACTTCAGGAACTACAAATAAACCAAAAATTGTTCCCTTAACCCATAAAAATATCATCGCTTCAATAAAAAATATCAGCCGAGTTTATAAATTATCGCAAAAAGACAGGTGTTTAAATTTTGTTCCGCTCTATCATGTCCACGGATTGCTGGTTGCCTTATCCACTTTAGCAAATGGCGGAAGCTTATTCTGCGTCCCATTTGAAAAAGAAAAGTTTTATTCCCGCCTAAATAATTTCAGGCCCACCTGGTATACAGCCGTCCCAGCTCTTCACCGAGCGATTGTTTCCTTGGCCAAAGAGAATCCAAAAATATCAGCGTATCGCCATTTACGTTTCATCCGCTCGTCTTCCGCGCCCTTACCGCGAAAAATAGCGACGGATTTAGAAAAAATCTTTAAAGCGCCGATTTCGGAGTCATACGGCATGACCGAAGCAACGCTGCAAATCACGGCTAATCCCTTGCCGCCGAAAAAACGCCAAGTCGGTTCGGTTGGCCAGCCATTCGGATTGAAAATCGGAATAATTGATGAAGATAATAAATTCCTACCTCCCGAAAAATCGGGAGAAATTGTTATAAAGGGAAAAAATATTTTCAGTAAATACAAAAATAATTTTAAAGCCAATAAAGAATCTTTTATTAAAGGCTGGTTTAAAACAGGGGACTGGGGCCATATAGACAATGACGGCTTCCTATTCATCAGCGGTCGGCTCAAAGAGATCATCAATCGTGGCGGAGAAAAAATATCTCCTCGGGAAATCGATGAGGTATTTTTAGAACACCCATCCGTAGAAAACGCCGCCAGCTTTGCAATCCCGCATCCAGCATTAGGCGAAGATATTGCGATAGCTTTAATCTTTAAAAAAAACGCCGCCACAACAGAAGCGGATCTGAAAAAATTTGCCGCTAAAAAACTGGCTAATTTCAAAATTCCGAGTAGAATTATAAAAGTCAAGGATCTCCCCGCCGGCCCGGGAGGGAAGCTGAAACGTTCGGCTCTACATGAAAAATTCAAACATCTGCTTACGATTAAATACCAGAAACCATTTTCTAAAATTGAAATTATATTAACCCAAATATGGCAGGAGATATTAGGCGTTAAAAAAATCGGCATAAATGATAATTTTTTTGATTTAGGGGGCGATTCGCTGAAAATGACTGAATTAATTAATAAAATCAACGAATATGGCTGGAGTTTTTCGCCGGTTGAAATAATGAATAAGCCCTCGATTAGCCATCTGGCAAAGTTAATTAGAAATAAATACAAAAAAAATGCCTAAAATTGCCATAATATTTCCCGGACAAGGATCACAATATGTCGGCATGGGTAAACAACTTTACCGCCAATTTTCCATAGTTCAAAACACATTCAAAGAAGCAAATGACATCCTCGGATATGATTTAAAGAAATTATGTTTTGAGGGCCCATTTAACGAACTATCAAAAATAGAAAATATCCAACCGGCTATATTGACAGCAAGTGTTGCCGCCTTTAAGGTTTTCATGAACGAAATAGGGTTAAAACCGGATTTAATGACGGGCCATAGTTTTGGCGAGCTATCCGCATTGGTTTGCGCTGAAGCCATCAGTCTAGAAACGGCCTTGCAAATTACAAAAATCAAGGCAAAAGCTATCAACGAGACTATCTCGCATAGACCGACTGCCATGGCGGCAGTAGAAAATGTTGATTTAAAATTAGTAGAAGAAATTTGCAAAAGCATTTCCCAGAAAAAACGAACAGTCGTTATCGCCGCTGTTAATTCTTCCCGGCAAACGGTAATTTCGGGAGATAAAGCGCTGGTCAGAAAAGCCGGAGCTTTATTGGCCAATAAAGGAGGCAAGACGGAAGAATTGTTTATTGGAGCCGCCTTTCATAGTCCGATTTTAAATGATGCGGCCAAAAAGGTTAAAACTAAAATAAAAAAATTCAGATACTCTCCTTTGAAATACTTGGTATATTCCGGCATAACCTTGCGACCATATGAAAATACCAGAGATATCATTGATAACATAAGCTGGCAGCTTTGCAAGCCGATTCTTTGGCGGTCCTTGGTTAATATATTGTACAAAAAAGGCATTAGAGCCACAATAGAAATCGGGCCAAGAACAATGCTCATTGATTTTATAAAAAAAATAAACAAGCAAAAGAAATTTTTTTCATTTAATAAAATAAATGACCTTGAGTTTTTAAAAAAAGAGTTTTGTTTAAACAAAGAGTATAAATTTGATTTTATAATCAATTGCCTCCGAGCCGCAGCCTGTACCAAGAATAATAATCTGAATGAAAATGACCATAAAATGGGCGTAGTTGAGCCATATAATGAAATAAACAAACTGTTACTGGCGCTGGAAGAGAAAAATTTAGAACCGTCCAACGATAATTTATCAGCTGCCTTAAAAATGTTTAATACGGTTTTGGCAGCCAAAAAAACGCCTGCCAAAGAAACGAATGATAGATACAAAGAACTATTTTATAGCCGAAATGGATCGTATTTTCCGTATTTGGAAAAAATAATAAAATAAATTAAATCGAGCAAAAGATGAATTTAAATAAAAAAAATAAAAAAAACCAGAGCATAGACATGGAAAATATTTCTGATAACGATATAGCGATAATCGGCCTGTCCGCCAAAATGCCCGGGTGTACCGACCTAAATGAATTCTGGAAACAATTATGCCGGGGCAAAGATTTTATTTCGGACATTCCATTAACACGAAAAAAAGATGTGGAAGAATTTTTTGATTTTCAAGGACGCGATATCAAAGATATAAAATTTGAAAAATCGGCCTATCTGGAAGATATAGATAAATTTGATTACGGTTTTTTTGGTATATCCAGCAATGAGGCAAGCTTAATGGATCCCCACCATAGAATATTCTTGGAAACCGTCTTCAATTTATTTACAGAAGAATTGATTTTCTCACCAAAGTAAAATACCACGGCAATATCTTTCATACTTATGATTTGTAGTTGTACTTGAACTGCTTTCCCTGTGGCTTGCGATGATAGTGAATATATCCAGCAGCTGCTATGATTAACAGAACAATTATAACAATCGCTATCTGGGCAGGCGTTTCTATCTTTGAAAAATCAATCAGAGACTCGCCCGGATTGTAACCCGGCGGAAGCTGGCGAATGCACCCGCGCGTGTCGAATTTGCATGAAGCGCTGCATGCAAGAGTGCCGCCTATGAGATCCTTGGAAGCGCATGTCTGATCTGCAAGATTTGTTCCGTCACATTCTTCTCCTGTTTCAATTATACTATT
>Ga0075936_14_pt1 | contig 48405 bp, 47 predicted proteins | sample RifGroA2_FD_67945 | JGI IMG/M metagenome (GOLD analysis project Ga0075936, IMG submission 67945) | Parcubacteria bacterium GW2011_GWA2_42_11 | reverse complement strand
ATGGCAGCGGCAATAAATGGCGGCGGATTTACAACGCTAACAAGGATAAGATTCAAGATCCTAATTTGATTTATCCGGGGCAGGAATTAGTTATTCCGCCGGGGACGTAGAAAAGGATAAACTTTTTTTAAAAAATCACCTTCCTATAAGGTGGTTTTTTATTTTAATTAACGAATAATACGGCTTGTTGGCGGGGTAGGTATTTATCGGTGTCGAGCTTTTTCTTGTGGATTAATATATTTGGCGGATATGGTATAATTCTATTGATAAAAAGCCCCGCAGTGGCGGGGTAGTTTGAAGTTATGGGGTATAAAAATATCCATCGTCAAATGTTTGATGTGCGGCCGCTTAATCAGCGGGGAGAATTGGATATGGCTAAAATTAAGCGCGTGGAAGCAGTTTTGGATTTATTGTCTTTGTCAAAAAGTGAATTAGCCGAAATAAGAAAAAGCCTTAAGGTAAAACCATTGGTTAAGCGGGAGAAAAAGACAGGCGGTTTGCCAAAAAAGCCGGACCGGAAAATCAAATCCATAGAATTGTTTCCAGCCGGCCAGCCTTATTTTCATCATGAAATAATTGAATCAATTTTGCCGGAGCGGGAAGAACTTTTAGCTTGTTTGGAAGAGATTGACCGGATTGATAATCTTTTAAAAACTGGCTCGGAGCCCGAAGAGGAAGAGAAAATTGATTTTTCTTCGATGATTTTTTCAGCCGAAGAAGAGGCAGGAGAAGAGGAAGAAGATACGCTGCCAGAAATAATCGCGGAGGCTGAGGCGGAAAAAGCTGATTACGAAACGGAATCGGTTGGTAATTTTTGGGAGGCACTGAAAGAAGATTTGCCGGCAGAAGAAATTAAAATTGAGCCAGAACCAATTATTCTGTTCAACGACGAAGTGGTTTTTGACAAACCGGCGGTGCGCGAGGAGCTGTTTTTTTCTTCAGTCCCGCTGGAAGAAAAAACAATCAGTCAGTTTGATGAACCAAATGAGATTAATATTAAGGGATTTTTAAATTCTTTGGGTAAAAAAGGCCGGCGGGGCTTTGCCGCCGCCGCTATCGCCATCTTTTTGGTTATTGGCGGCTTATCTGTTGCCGGCCAGGGTCTCTCGGCGAAAAGCAATATCTTATCATCAGCTTTGAATGCTTATCGGGCGATGCTGGCGGCTAAAGATTCAGCGAGCAGTTTGGATTTTTCCGGCGCGCGGGTTAATTTTGAAACGGCCTACCAGGAATTTTTATCAGCAGACCAGGAATTAAATAAAATGGGCCGTTCGTTGATTTATTTATTAGAAAAATTGCCGGGCGGTTCGGTTATCGGTTCGGGCGCGGCACTGGTGGAAGCCGGCGAAAATCTAGCCAAGGCAGGCAACGCTTTTTCTCAAATTGCCAGTTTGTTTGTAACGGATAATTTAAAAGATTTAATCGGGCAAGATTCATTAACAGAAAAAATAGCTCAGGCTAGCGGCCAGTTGAAAGAGGCGCGGCTAGCTTTGGCGGGATCGGAGCAGAGTTTGGGGCAGGTAAAATTAGCCGATTTACCGGTGGAAATGGTTGAACCAGTCAATGACTTAAAAGAAAAAATTCCTATGATTCGCCAGGCTGCCGAACAGCTGGAATTTTGGGCCGGTGTTTTTCTTGATATTTTGGGCGAAAAGCAAGCAAAAAAATATTTGTTAATCTTTCAAAATAATTCTGAAGCACGGCCGACCGGCGGCTTTATCGGCACTTATGGCGTGCTGGATTTAGATCGCGGGCAGGTCAAAAATCTATTTATTGACGGCATTTTTAATTTAGACGGTCAATTAAATGAAAAAATCATTCCGCCGCAACCGATTCAAAAAATTTCCAGCGCTTGGTCAACACACGATGCTAATTGGTTTGCTGATTTTCCGACTTCCGCCAGAAAAATAATGCTGTTTTATGAAAAAGCCGGCGGCGCGACCGCGGATGGCGTTATTTCCATTACGCCGACTGTTATTGAACGGCTATTGGAATTAACCGGCCCGATTGCCATGCCTGAATACGGCGTTACCCTGGATAAAGATAATTTTTTAGAAATAATTCAGTATAAAGTCGAGTTTGGCTATGACAAGCAATTAAACCAACCCAAAAAGATTTTAGCGGATTTCGCGCCTAAGTTTTTAGCGCGCCTTTGGGAGATTTGGCCGAATCATGCTAAAGAGGTTTTATTGGTTATTTTAGATTCTTTAACCGAAAAACAGGCCTTGTTTTATTTTTCTGATCAGTCCCTGCAGGCGGTTTTTGAAGAGCAGGGCTGGGCCGGTAAAATTTTAGCAACTGATAAGGATTATTTAAATATCATTAATACAAATATCAACGGCTATAAAACGGATAAGATGATTGAGCAGACAATTGAACATGAGGCGGAAATTATGGCGGATGGTTCAATCATTGATACAGTAAAAATCGTCCGCGCCCATCATGGCGGCGCCAGCCAGTATGATTATTATAACCAAGTCAATGCCGATTATTTGCGGGTCTTTGTGCCGTTGGGCAGCCGGTTATTATCGGCTGAGGGCCAGACCCGTGAAGTAGTCAAGCCGCCGCTCGATTATCAAACCTTGAATTTTAAAACAGATGCTGAGGTGGCGGCACAAGAAAATTCTATCAGAGTTGACGAGGCTTCTGGTACGCAGATTTTTGAAGAATCGGGCAAAACAGTTTTTGGCAATTGGGTTTATGCCAGCCCGGGCGAAAGCGTTGAAATAACCTACCGCTATATTTTGCCATTTAGCTTGAATTTAGCGGAAGAAAATGTTAGTTATAGTTTAATGATGCAAAAACAAGCCGGTTCTATCGGCAGTGCCCTGGAGAGCGTTTTAAGATTTCCGGCTGGCTTAAAAATTGATTGGCAATATCCGGCTGATATGGCGGCTGGCGACGCGCAGTTGATTTATCGGGTTAACCTAGATGCTGATAATTTTTATGGGGTGGTTCTTAAAAAGCGCTGACCGGCAGTAAATTTATAATTATTAAATGAATATATTTAAATCAAATTTTCTCAATGGCCAGTCGCGGACAATTACTTCCGCGGCTATTATTTTGGCGATAACCTCGCTGGCCAGCCGTTTCTTGGGTTTGCTGCGCGACCGGTTGTTGGCCGGCCAATTTGGCGCCGGCGATACGCTGGATGTCTATTATGCCGCTTTTCGCATTCCGGATTTAGTTTTTAATTTATTGGTTTTTGGGGCGTTAGTCGCCGGGTTTATCCCGACATTTTTGAGCTATTGGCGCGCCGATGCCGGCGATAACCAAAAGGTTTCGGCTGAAGGCTGGCGGTTTGTCAATGTTATTTTAAATTTATTTTTTATCGTTTTATTGGTTATTGGCGGCCTCTTTTTCATTTTCACTCCTTATTTAATGAAATTAATCACGCCAGGTTTTAATCCAGAAAAGCTGGCGCTGACAGTTCAGCTGACGCGGATGATGTTTTTAAGCCCGTTATTATTGGGTTTAAGCTCGGTTTTTGGCGGTGTGCTGGAATCATTAAAGAGATTTTTAATTTTTTCTTTGACGCCGATTGTCTATAATTTTGGTATTATTTTTGGCGTTTTGTTTTTAGTGCCGCGATTTGGGATTTATGGTTTGGCCGGCGGCGTGATTTTAGGTGCCTTTTTCCATTTAGTAATTCAAATTCCGGCTGTTTGGTCACTGGGCTGGCGTTATAAATTTATTTTAGATTTTAAGGACAAAGGCATGCGCCGTGTTTTAGGTTTAATGGGGCCGCGGGTTTTAACGCTGGCCGTCGGCCAATTAAATTTTATTGCCATAACTATTATTGCTTCGGCTTTGGCAGCCGGCAGTCTGGCCATCTTTAATCTTTCTTTTAATATCTGGAGTTTTCCTTTGGGCATTATTGCGGCTTCTTTGGCGATAGCCGCTTTTCCGACTTTAACCGCTAATGCTCAGATGAAAAATTGGTCGGCTTTCGTTGGTAACTTTTCCACCACTTTCCGCCAGATATTTTTTTTAATAATCCCATCAAGCGCTTTATTCATTATTTTGCGCGCCCAGATTGTCCGGGTAGCGCTGGGGAGCGGTAAATTTAACTGGGAAAATACAATTTTGACCGCCCAATCACTGATGTTTCTTACTTTTGGCCTTTTTGCCGAAGCATTAATTATGCTGTTGGTGCGTGGATTTTTCGCGGTAGAAGACACGAAGACGCCTTTCTGGCTGGGGCTGGTCAGTTCGATTTTTAGAATCGGCTGCGCTTGGGTTTTCAGTCTAGTTTGGGGTGTGGCCGGTTTAGCCTTGGGTTATTCTTTTGGCGCTATAATTTATTTTTTATTGCTTTGGGTGTGTTTGCGCCGGAAAATTGCCCGGCTATCAGGATCAGCCCAGCGGCACCTGAACGAAAAAGAAATAATTATCAGCGGATTAAAAATTGTCGCGGCTTCATTGCTAGCCGGCGCGGCAGCTTGGGGCATGTTGCGCTTGATTGACAACTTTGTTGACATGCAGACACTATTGGGAGTTTTTGCTCAGGGCTTTATAGCTGGTTTGGCCGGACTGGCAGTTTATTTTTTAGCTGGCTTATTATTCAGATCACAGGAAATGGGGACATTTTGGAAAGCGATAAAAAACCGTTTGCCTTTTAAAGCTGTGGCGCCGGATAAGGAATTAATTGAACCATAATCTGAATTAAGATTGAAATATCCAATTTTTTATGACATAATAATAGCGTCTTTTAGACGCTCTTTTTGTATCTTTTGCTTGATTGATTAATATGAATAATATCCGCAATTTTTGTATTATTGCCCACATTGACCATGGTAAGTCCACGCTGGCGGACCGGTTTTTAGAATTGACGAAAACGATAGAAAAGCGCAAGATGCAGGCCCAGTTTTTAGACACGATGGAGTTAGAACGGGAGCGGGGAATAACAATAAAATTGCAACCGGTCAGGATGGCTTATCGTTTGCCGCAAATAGCTGATGGCCAAGAATTTATTTTAAACCTGATTGATACGCCCGGCCACGTGGATTTTTCTTATGAAGTTTCGCGCTCGCTCGCTGCCGTGGAAGGCGCCATTTTATTGGTGGACGCGACTAAGGGTGTCCAGGCGCAAACTTTGGCTAACTTGCATTTAGCGCGGCAGCAAAATTTAAAAATTATTCCGGCGATAAATAAAATTGATTTGCCGGGCGCGCGGACAGCAGAGGTGGAAGATCAGGTCAGAAATATATTAGGGGACTCATTGGCCGGCGGAACAGAAATTTTAAAAATTTCTGCCAAGGAAGGTACTGGCGTGGAAGAATTATTACGGGTGATAATCGTTCAAGTGCCGCCGCCGCGGAACGACAAGGAAAAGCCGTTGCGCGCGCTGGTTTTTGATTCTAATTATGATTCTTATAAAGGTGTTCTGGCTTATGTTCGGGTTATTGATGGCGAAATCCGTCGGGGCGATAAGATAGCTTTTATGGTTTCTGGTACGCGAGTGGAGGTTATCGACGCTGGTATTTTTACGCCTGCTTTAAAATCAACGGATAAATTATTGGCCGGTGAAATCGGCTATATCGCCACAGGCTTAAAAGAAGTGGCGCTTTGTCGAGTGGGCGATACTATTGCTCATTTGCCGAATATCGGCAACCTTGAACCGTTACCTGGATATCGGGAGCCAAAACCCATGGTTTTCGCTAGTTTTTATCCGGCAGTGCTGGCTAAACAAGAAGCTCAGGATTATAATTTATTGCGCGACGCATTGTCTAAATTAAAATTAAGCGACGCGGCGCTGGTTTTTGAACCGGAATCATCCGATGCTTTGGGCCGTGGATTTAAATGCGGTTTTTTAGGCATGTTGCATTTAGAAATTGTGTCTGAGCGTTTACGCCGGGAATATAATTTAGAATTAATAGTGACGACGCCCAGCGTTGTTTATCAAGTCAAAGAAAAAAGTGGAGAGGAATTAATGGTTTATTCACCCCAGCAATTGCCTGATCCGAGCCGTATTGATGAAATTCGCGAACCCTGGGTGAAACTAGAAGTTATTGGTCCGGGTGAGCATTTGGGGGTTTTAATGAAACTGCTGCAGACAGTCAGCGGCAATTATTTAGATACCCAATATTTAGGCACTGAGCGCGTGATGATTTTTTATGAGGCGCCGCTGCGGGAAATAATAGTGGATTTTTATGATAAATTAAAAAGTGCCACTTCTGGTTACGCCTCTATGAGTTATGAGCTGATTGGATGGCGCCGCGACGATTTGGTGCGATTGGATATTTTGGTGGCGCAAGATCCGGTTGAAGCATTTGCGCGGATTGTTCCGCGCCACAAAGCAATAGGAGAGGGGCGGATTATTGTTGAAAAATTGAAAGAAATATTACCCCAGCAAATGTTTGCCGTTTCGCTGCAGGCGGCGGTTGGCGGTAAAGTCGTGGCGCGCGAGGATCTATCGGCCCGACGCAAGGACGTGACAGCCAAGCTTTATGGCGGCGACGTCACGCGAAAAAATAAATTGCTGGATAAACAGAAAAAAGGCAAGAAAAAAATGAGAGACCGCGGCAGTGTGAATATTCCGCAGGAAGTATTCTTGAAAATATTAAGGAAATAATTTTTTTAATCTTAGTGCTGGGGATAAAAAAAGCCGCGTGCGCGGCTTTAAACAATAATTAATTTTTGTTATGATTAAAACATCGGGGCGACAGTAAAAGCCAGCATGCTTAAAACAATCATCCCGACCAAAATTATCCAAATTATTTTAAAAGTTTTTTTGCGGCGGATATCATTCATATATAAATTATACCATTAATAATAATATAAACAATGCCGGGAAATAAATTTAAAAGAATTTTTACTTCACGCTTTTTTCTTTTCGCGCTATTATTAGCGGTTATTTGGACCGGCATCGTTTTAATCAATACCCACTACAAAAAAAACCAATTAAAAAGCGAAGTAGATAATTTAAAAAGCGAAATTGAAAAAATAGATAAAAATAATGAGGAATTAGCTGAATTAATAAATTATTTCGGCAGCAGCGATTTTTTGGAAAAAGAGGCCAAGGAAAAGCTTAATTTGAAAAAAGAAGGGGAAAATGTGATTATGGTGCCCAAAGCCGCGATTAGCGGCGCATCGGACCAAGGCTTGCCGGTGGGACAAGATCAAGCGTTGGAAAATGGACAGGCTAAATCGCCAGAGAATAATTTTATTAAATGGTGGCAGTATTTTTTCGGGCGGTAATTGATTGGGGATTCTATAAATGAAAACTTGCGCCGCGATATTATCTTATCTTTGTCTCAGTGTAGGCAGCCAGTTGCTGCTGTATTTTTTGATTGTCTTGGCGATGGTTTTTGAGGGCGAGATTTTTTTATTGGTTGCCGGTTCGCTGGTGCATTTAGGAGTTTTAAAGTTGGTGCCTTTAGTTATCGCGGCGGTGCTGGGCACGTGGCTCAGCGATATTTTTTGGTATTGGCTAGGTTGGCGTTGGGGCGAGACCATGGCTAATAAATACGGCCGTTGGTTTTTCTTAACGCCGGAGAGATTTTTGAAAGTTAAAAAATTAATTGCCGCTAAGGGCGTCTGGCTGATTTTGGCGACAAAATTTTCTTATGGCTTAAGCCACATCTTTTTATTGGCGGCTGGCGCGACGCATTTCAACTTCAAGAAATTTATTAAATATCAAATCGTTATTTCGTTCGGCTGGGCGTTATTCTTCATTTTTTTGGGCAAAATTTTTGCTTTTAGCCTGATGAATATTGAAAAAGATTTGAAAGTTTTAGGCCTGGGTCTGTTGGCGTTGGTTGCTACCTTTTTATTCTTTGAACATTTTATCCAAAAAATATTTACCAAGCGCTATTTGAATGGCAATGGGCAGAAGAAAGACAATCTTGATTAAATCGACTGGATGTGGTATGGTATTTTATTCATGAATTATGAATAAAAGGGTAGTCCCTTTAAAAAAGAAAAACTTTTGAATTTATATAAACTCTGATCCTTTTATTGGAGGTGTTTATGCCTTGTCCGGGAATTTTGTACTACGGGTTTGGCAATTGTCCTTTTAAAGGGCGATGTCATTTTAGGAAAAAGGCTAATCTGATTCCAAAATCTCAAACCGGATTAAATTATCTGCTAATCAGATCCCTCGCAATTGATCAAGTTGGAGGAAGGGATGAAAGTTTTCGTCACTATCAGCAACAGTTGGATTTTGGCGAAATCGGGCTTTGGAGACATGTGAAAGAAAAATATAATTTTTGATGAAGGGGGTGAGTTATTTTGAGGTTTGGAAAAACTTTTAGGGGTTTATGGACTGGGCCGATTAAAGAAATTAATAATATCGTCCCAAAAAAAGAAAAAACCATAAAAAGGAAAAAGGGCTCTTTGGCGCCGCGAGCGGCGATTGGTTTTTATCCAGCCAGGAAAATTTAGGGGAAGGAGCGATTTATGAATAAGGAATTATGTGAGTTGGCTAATATTTTGCTTCAGCGGCGAGCCTTGAAATTCACAGATCGGGGCATATTTTTAAACGCCAGTTCTTTAAACCGGTCTGATTGGATTTCTGTGGCGGAATCTTTGTGGGGGGTTGTGCTTAAAAAGAACCCGCCTTTTGAAGCTATTGGCGGTTTTGGCCGGTTTGGCGAGAATGTTGTGAAAATTCTTGTGAAAGAGATAGTGCCAAAACCATTGGGTTTTCAAGTCTATAATTCACCCAATCAAATCAAAAACCATGCCAGCGTATTATTGTTTGCTGGGTTTCCGATTCTTTATGCGGTGTCAAAATCACTGATAATCGAGCTGTTTTCGGAGAAGGTTAAAAATTGTGAGGATGAAGGATTTTGCATTGCAGGCATGGTGGCGCCATATTGGCCAAAAGAACTGAGCGGACCTGGCATCCCGCCGATTTACACTCTGTTTAACCTCAAGAAATTGAATAAGTACGCACGATCGGTTTGTTAAAGCGGATTGTTTCGTGCGGAGCAAAACAGGATTAGTTTTTTGAATTTTTTTACCCCCTCGGGAGCAATCCCGAGGGCTATTTTTTTAACAAGATTCTATTTTAATTGTAATTTTCGCAGTTCTGTGATTTCATCGCGGATAACCGCTGCTTTTTCAAATTCCAAGTTTCTGGCGGCGTCTTTCATTTCTTTTTCCCGCTGCCTGATATAACCGGCCATATCTTCCAATGATTCTAAGGCCGGTAATTCTTTAATCACGCCGATATTCGGATTGATTTCATGGTCAATGATGGACAGAATTTTTTTCTTGATGGATTTAGGCGTAATATGGTGTTTTTTATTATATTTTATTTGCCGTTCTCTTCGCCTCTCTGTTTCATTAATCGCTCTTTTCATGGAGCCGGTGATTTGATCGGCGTAAAGAATAACTCGGCCGGCAACATTTCTCGCTGCCCGGCCAATGGTCTGGATTAGAGAAGTTTCGCTGCGCAAAAAGCCTTCTTTGTCCGCGTCTAGGATGGCGACTAACGATACTTCCGGCAGATCCAACCCTTCGCGGAGGAGATTAACGCCAACGAGAACATCAAATTCACCTTTTCTTAATTTTTCCAAAATTCTAATTCTATCCAGCGTTTCCACGTTGGAATGCAGATATTCTGATTTAATCTTATTTTCCCGCAAAAATTCGGATAAATCCTCCGCCATTTTTTTGGTGAGCGTGGTTATCAAAACCCGTTGTTTTCTGACAACGACTTTTTTAATTTCATTTAATACATCTTTGATTTGCCCTCGGGCGGGTTTAACAATTAATTCTGGGTCAATCAGGCCTGTCGGGCGGATGATTTGTTCCACTATACCAGAACGAGTAGAATTACTTATTTCATAATTTGCCGGTGTGGCCGATGTAAATATTGTTTGATTTATTTTGGTTTCAAATTCATTGAATCTAAGCGGTCGGTTATCAAAAGCGCTGGGCAGGCGGAAGCCATTTTCAACCAAAGCAAGTTTGCGCGCGTGGTCGCCATTATACATGCCGTTCAGCTGGGGCACGGTGACGTGCGATTCGTCAATGACCAGTAAGAAGTCTTTATCATAATAGTCAATCAAAGTGTATGGCGCCTCGCCAGGATGGCGGCCGGTGAGATAGCGCGAATAATTTTCAATACCGTTACAATAGCCGATTTCTTTCATCATTTCTATGTCTTGTTTTGTTCTCCTTTCCAGCCGCTCCGCTTCCAATAATTTTTTATTGCGGCGCAGATATTTTAATTGTTCGTTCAATTCTTTTTTGATGTTTTCGAGCGCCGCGGCCATTAACGGTTCGGGTACGACGAAATGTTTAGCGGGATAAATGATGGTTTTTTCCAGGCTACCTAATTCTTCGCCGGTTAAAAAATCATATTCCTTAATTTTTATTACATCTTTATCGGTTAGCGTGATGCGTATTATTATTTCTCGCGCCGGCGGCATAATTTCTAAGGTATTGCCGGTGAGCCGGAATTTACCGCGGCTTAGAATTTCTGAACGGCTATAGTGCATTTCAATGAGCTCCTTGATAATTTCCTGGCGGCTATTTTTTTTATCTCCGACTGTTAATTCCAGTGATATTTCCCGATAAAAATCCGGACTGCCCAAACCATAAATACAAGAAACGGAAGCGCAGATAATGACATCGCGCCGGGAGAGCAGGGCTGCGGTAGAGGCGTGGCGCAGGCGGTCTATCTCTTCATTAATCTGGGCTTCTTTTTCAATATAGGTATCGCTTGCGGCCAAATAGGCTTCCGGCTGGTAATAATCATAATATGACACAAAATATTCCACCGCATTTTTGGGAAAGAAAAGGCGAAATTCCTGCGCCAGCTGCGCGGCCAAGGTTTTATTCGGCGCGATAACCAAAGTCGGCTTTTGCACATTTTGAATGACATTGGCGATGGTGAAGGTTTTCCCTGATCCGGTCACGCCCAAAAGCGTCTGGAATTTATGTCCGTTTTTAAGGCCGGCCGTCAGCTGGTTAATCGCTTCCGGTTGGTCGCCAGCCGGTTTGAATTTTGATGATATTTGAAATTTTGGCATATGTTATATTTAAGCATGGGCGTTAATAAAATAAAAGAGCCAACCCTTTTTCAAAAAGAATCGGCCACAAATTAAGCCAGGGCAGCAAATAAAGTGCGTCTAAAAAATTAATGCAGTCGGGGTAATTTGATTTATTTTAACCAGCATTGTAATATATTGATGCAATTAAATGTATTATATATGATAAGCCCTTAAAAGGGGCAGTTTTGGCGTATTTTTATGGATAAGAATAAAATCATTATTCGCGGTGCGCGCGAGCATAATTTAAAGAATATTAATCTGGATTTACCCCGGGACAAATTTATTGTGTTCACTGGCCTTTCTGGTTCGGGAAAGTCCACGCTGGCCTACGACACGATTTTTGCCGAAGGGCAGCGGCGATATTTAGAGAGCCTCTCCAGCTACGCCCGGCAGTTTTTGGGCCAGATGGATAAACCAGACATTGATTATATTGAGGGCTTGAGCCCGGCGATTTCCATTGACCAAAAAGCGGCATCGCACAATCCGCGTTCCACCGTCGGCACGGTGACTGAGATTCATGATTATTTGCGTTTGCTCTACGCCAAAATTGGCATCCCACATTGTCCGGTTTGCGGAAAAGAAATTGCCAAGCTTTCTATTGATGAGATTGTGGAAAAAATTCTAGGCATTACTCCTGTTCATTCAGGGAGCGCGGCAACGGCCATAGAAATTACTTCGCCGGTGATTCGGGAAAAAAAGGGTGAATATTCAACCTTGCTTTTAGATTTATTCAGGCGCGGATTCGCGGAAGCGATTATTAACGGAAAAAAATATGAATTAACGCCTAAGACAAAAATTCCTTTAGCCAGGTATAAAAAACATAATATTGATGTTTTGGTGGATAAAGTGGCGATAACGGATGAAAACATTTCCCGGATTTTTGAAAGTGTGGAAAAAGCGCTGAAGCTTTCTGGGGGGATTGTGAAAGTTAAATTCTCAATTCCCAATTCTCAATTTACAAAAAAATCCCAAATTTCAAATACCCAAAATGCTAAATACCAAGAGCTGACATTCAATCAAAACCTCGCTTGCCCTGACCATGGCGTGGCTTTTCCGGAGATGGAACCAAGATTATTTTCTTTTAATAGTCCGTTTGGGGCCTGTCCGGCCTGCGAGGGGCTGGGCGTTAAAAAAGAAATAGATCCGCAATTAGTCGTGCCGGATAAAAATCGGACCATTGCCCAGGGAGGAATTTTGCCTTGGAGTTTTAAGAAAAGCAGTTATTACGGCGGAATCCTCAAGGCGGTGATGGATTATTATAAGATTTCTGATTTTGTGCGTTTGCGGGATATTCCGCCAGAAAAAATGCGTTCATTGCTTTATGGAGAAAAAGTTCCCGATATAATTCCGGTTAGAATCCATTCCCGGGGCGGCAGCGTCTGGAAATTTGATATTACCTGGAAGGGAATTATCGGGTTTTTAGAAGACCGCTATTTTAAAACCGAATCGGACGCGGTGAGAGGCGAAATTGAAAAATATATGTCACAAAATCCTTGTTCGGTTTGCGGCGGCACCAGATACCGCCAAGAATCTTTATTGGTGACAATCAAAGAAAAAAATATTCATGAAATATCGACGGTGAGCGTGAGTGAGACATTAAAATTCTTTAGGCAAATAGAATTAACGGCGCGCGAAAAAATGATTGCCGGCAAGATTTTAAAAGAAATTCAAAATCGTTTGAGTTTTTTAGAGGATGTCGGTTTGGGTTATTTAACTTTAGCCCGTTCGGCTAATACCTTGGCCGGCGGTGAAACGCAGAGAATCAGGCTGGCTTCGCAAATTGGCTCCCAGCTGGTCGGTGTTTTATATATTTTAGATGAGCCGTCGATTGGCCTTCACGCGCGGGATAACGCTAGACTGCTGGAAACATTATTGAAGCTGCGCGATATTGGCAATACTTTAATTGTTATTGAGCACGATGAAGAAACGATGCGGGCGGCGGATTATTTGGTGGATATCGGCCCGGGGGCGGGAAAACTCGGCGGGAAGATAGTGGCCGAAGGCGCGCCGGGCGAAGTAATACAAAATAAGGATTCTTTAACGGCAAAATACTTGAGGGGTGATTTAAAAATAGAAATTCCGCCCAACCGCCGGCCGGTAAAAAACAAGAAATCAATTTTAGTGCGGGGCGCGGCGGAACATAATCTTAAGAACATCAGTGTAGAATTTCCGCTTAAAGTTTTGACTTGTGTGACCGGTGTTTCCGGCTCGGGTAAATCGACGCTGGTGGAAGATGTTTTGTATAAATCCCTGTCTAATAAGATTATGCATTCTTTAGAGCGCCCAGGCCGGCATAGGGAAATTCTGGGTGACCACTACGTGGATAAGGTGATTATGATAGATCAGTCGCCGATCGGCCGCACGCCGCGTTCCAATCCCGCAACGTATACCGGCCTGTTCACGCCGATCAGGGCGCTTTTCGCGGCCACTAAAGATGCCAAAGTCAGGGGTTATCTGCCGGGACGTTTTTCTTTTAATATTCCCGGTGGCCGGTGCGATAATTGCGCCGGTGAAGGATTTTTGAAAATCGAAATGCAATTTATGCCGGATGTTTATCTACCTTGCGATGTTTGCCGGGGCAAAAGATATAATCGCGAAACTTTAGAGGTCAAATATAAAGGGAAAAATATTGCCGAAGTTTTAGAGATGACGGTTGAAGAGGCGGCTGATTTTTTTCAGAACTTTCCGGCGATTGCCGATCCGCTGAAGGTTCTGGAAGATGTCGGTTTGGGCTATATCCAGCTGGGGCAATCAGCCACCACGCTTTCCGGCGGGGAGGCGCAAAGAATAAAATTAGCCACTGAGCTCGCGCGGCGCTCGACTGGCAATACTTTATATATTTTGGACGAACCGACCACAGGCCTTCACTTTGATGACATAAAAAAATTATTGGGCGTGCTCAATAGATTGGTGGATGCGGGCAACAGTGTTGTTGTTATTGAGCATAATCTTGATGTCATTAAAACCGCTGATTGGGTTATTGATTTGGGGCCCGAAGGCGGGGAAGGCGGCGGTCGCGTTGTGGCCGCCGGTCCGCCAGAGGAGATAGCGAAATATCATAAGGAAAGTTATACGGCCAAGTTTTTAAAAGAGGCGTTGAAAAAATAAAAAACGCCGGGCGGATTGCCGCGCCGACGAAGTTAGGAACAAATATTGAATTTATTTTTTTGGCTCGTGATTGAGCCAAATACCAACAAAATAGGGAGCGAATGGACTTTCATTCTTTTCAAACCATCGGTTTATGACTTTTACATTCTTTTCTTTCTCAAATTGTCTAATGAGATAAATCACGCTGCTGTAATAATCTCCCGGACGACCTTTGATATTGATTGGGATGTATGTCCAGTCTCCTTCCGTTTTGGCTTGGGTGAGGCCGATTTGGAAATATTCATAAGGATACTCAACATTAAAGTCGCTCCGTTTCACTATAGGGGAAATTGCGAAATAATTGATCCCGAAAATTGGTAGAATCAGATACACAAAAATCAGCAGAATCAAGATTTTAAAAATTTTTAATTCCCAATCCGAATTGCCTTTTTGGGCTTTCTCAGGGTTCATTGTCATATTCTCCTTTCAAAGTTGTTAAGGTATTGGTGAAATAATAATACATATTAAATATAATGTCAAGATAATTTTGTGGTTAAATTTGTGAACAAGGCAAATATTATAAATAAAATAAAAAAATTACCCAAAAGTCCCGGTGTTTATATTTTCAAAAATAAAAACAGGGCGGTTTTATACGTGGGAAAAGCGACGAATTTAAGGGATAGAGTCAGGTCATATTTCTTTTTTACCTCAAAAAAAGTAAGTAGCTTTGGGCGGCCGGTTGATTATGCTATCGGGCAAATAGCGGATATAAAGGTTATCAGGACCGACACGGTTTTAGAGGCGTATATTTTAGAACAGGATTTAATTAAGAAATTTCAGCCAAAATATAACGCGATGGGGAGGGATGATAAATCATTTTCTTATGTTGTGCTGGCAAAAGAAAAATGGCCGAGATTTTTAATTTTACGGAAAACAGAACTATCTAAATTTCCAAACAAAAAAATACAAAATACCAAACATCAAATACAATTTGCTAGAATATTCGGGCCGTATACTTCTAAAAAACAAATTGAAATTGCGCTTAAGATTTTACGAAAAATTTTTCCTTATCACAGCAAGCCACAAAAATCAGAAAAAGGCTGTCTAGATTTTCAGATTGGGCTTTGCCCGGGGCCACATGACGGGAAAATATCACGGGCCGATTACCTTAAAAACATTAGGGGAATTATAATGATTCTAAAAGGGAAGAAAAAAGGATTAATAAAGAAATTAGAGATGGAAATGAAAGACTATTCTAAAATTTGTGAATATGAAAAGGCCGCAGAAATTAGAAATAAAATTTTTGCGCTTAAACATATCAGGGACATAGCGCTTATCGCTAAAGACGATGATAAATCAAGAATTTTATCCGCTGGCTGGCGGACTGAATTTCGTATTGAAGCTTATGATATTTCCAATATTTCCGGACAATACGCGGTTGGCAGTATGATTGTTTTTGAGGGCGAAGAGTCAAAAAGATCGGAATACCGCAAATTTAGAATTAAAAATATCCAAGGTGTGGATGATATAGGGATGATGCGGGAAGTTCTGAATCGCCGATTTCATAATAGCTGGCCAAAACCGGATTTGCTGTTGCTCGATGGCGGATTGGGGCACCTGCACATGGCTGAACGGTTGCTACGGAGGTTAAACTTAAACATCGTTTTGGTGGCGGTCGCGAAAGGACCGGAGAGGAAAAAGTTAGAAATAAACTACAATGCTAATCTACAAATAAACACTGATCCGCGAATCGCGAATATTATAAATAATAGAAACTTGATTAAGCAAATTATGGATGAGGCGCATCGGTTCGCTATCACATACCATAAGAAAGTAAGGAGAAGGGAATTTATATCATGTTAAAGATTTCAAATAAATTTTTAACAGGGGTTGACCCCGTTAGAAGTCCAGTCGAGAGTTAAGAAGCATCAGATAAGAGAGCGATCGCGCCTGCGGCTTTATGCGGTTGCGACATCACGTCTGTTCGGAAACTTCTAATCGGGGTTGACAAGAAAATACATTTGACTAAAATAGGATAATAGAATAAAATTAGCAGTCAGGATATAAGAGTGCTAAATTATCATAAAACATATAACACAAAACATATAACAGGCGCGTGTAATAACATTTTAATTGAATTTTATTATATGTTGCATGCTTATATGTTGTCTGATATGAAGATAAAACCATTGAATGATCGGGTGGTGATTGAGCCGATGGCGGCTGAAGAAGTCAAAAAATTCGGCAAGGTCAGCATTGTTTTGCCACAGACGGCGGACAAAGAACGGCCCGAGCAGGGCAAGGTGATTTCCGTTGGTCCAGGTAAATTTGACGAAGACGGCGAAAAAAGAATACCGCTGGGCGTGAAAAAGGGCGATGTGGTGCTTTTTACCAAATATGGCCCAAGCGAGATTAAAATTGACGGGAAAGAGTATCTAATCGCGCGGGAGGAGGATATTTTAGCCATCCTTGAATAAAAAACATATTAACTTATTAGCATATTAACATGAAAGCATTTTGTTAAAATGTTAGAATGTTAAAATGTTAGAATGATTATGCCTAAACAGATTTTATTTAATGAAGAAGCTCGGGGGTTAATAAAAAAGGGCGTGGATAAATTAGCCAATACGGTTAAAGTGACGCTTGGTCCTAAAGGCCGCAATGTGGTTTTGGATAAAGGTTTTGGCCCGCCGCATATTACTAATGATGGCGTTTCTATTGCCAAAGAAATTGATTTAGAAAATAAGTTTGAAAACATCGGTGCGGAAATCGTCAAAGAGGTGGCGACCAAGACTAACGATATTGCCGGCGACGGCACAACGACTGCCACGGTTTTAGCGCAGGCGATTATTACCGAGGGTTTAAAAAATGTGACTGCCGGTTCCAGCCCGATTGCTATTAAAGCCGGATTGGAAAAAGGCACAGTTGCTGTGGTTGCCGCTTTGAAAAAAATGTCCAAGACCATCAGCTCGAAATCGGAGATCGCCCAGGTGGCGACTATTTCCGCCGAAGACTCAGAAATTGGACAAATGCTTGCTGACATTATGGAACAGCTGGGCAAAGATTCCGTTATCACCGTGGAGGAATCGCAAACTTTTGGTTTATCCAAAGAAGTGGTCGAAGGCATGCAGTTTGATAAGGGCTATGTTTCGCCTTATATGATTACCAATGTGGAAAGGATGGAAGCGGAATATGAAGATCCATATATTTTGATTACTGATAAAAAATTATCATCACTTTCGGAAATTATTCCGGTGATAGAAAAAGTCGCTAAAGCCGGCAAAAAAGAGATGGTAATTATTGCTGAAGATATTGATGGCGAAGCGCTGACAACCTTGATTGTCAATAAAATCGGCGGCCGGTTTAATTCTTTGGCCGTTAAAGCGCCGGGTTTCGGCGATCGGCGCAAGGAAATGCTGGCGGATATCGCGGCGCTCACCGGCGGACAAGTTATTTCCGATGATTTGGGATTGAAATTGGAAAATGTAACTCTAGAAATGTTGGGCCGGGCGCGCAAAGTTGTGGCCAAGAAAGAAAATACGACCATTGTTGAAGGCAAAGGTAAGAAAAAAGATATTGATGAGCGGGTTGCGCAGATTAAAAAACAAATTGAACAAACGGATTCGGATTTTGATAAAGAAAAATTGCAGGAGCGGCTGGCTAAATTGTCCGGTGGGGTGGCGGTGATTAAAGTCGGAGCGGCAACAGAGGTGGAGATGAAGGCTAAAAAAGATAAAATTGAAGACGCGCTGAACGCGACCAAGGCGGCGGTGGAAGAAGGGATCGTGGCCGGCGGCGGCGTGGCGTTGGTGCGGGCATTATCGGCTTTGGATGATATTAAATTAAAAGGCGAGGAAAAAATCGGTTTGGATATCTTGCGGCGCGCGTTGGAAGAGCCATTGCGGCAGATTGCCCAAAATGCCGGTGAGGATGGCGCAGTTGTGGTGGCTGAAGTGAAAAAACTGAGCGGGTCGCACGGTTATAATGCCGCAACTAATGAATATCAGGATTTAGTTAAAGCTGGTATTATTGATCCGACTAAAGTCGTCCGTTCAACTTTGCAAAATGCTGTTTCGGCGGCGGCGATATTACTCACAACCGAAGCAGTAGTGACTGATTTGCCGGAAAAGAAAAACGCGATGTCCGGCGGCGGCATGGGCATGCCCGGCGGCATGGGCGGGGGAATGGATATGGGCTATTAGCCGATAGCTTATGGCTAATAGCGAATAGCAAATAAAAAAGCGTCTTTGAAAAAAGGCGCTTTTTAAATATTCAGTTGCTATTCAGGTTGTTTTTTATTATGATAAAATAATCGGAAGGGTCGCATAGTGGCCGAGTGCGCTCGCTTGGAAAGCGAGTATACCGCAAGGTATCGCGGGTTCGAATCCCGCCCCTTCCGCCAATAAAATCATTAATTAAATAATCATAGACTTATGCAAAAAACTATCAAAAATCTGGCAGCGGCGTTTGTGGGCGAGTCGCAAGCCAGAAATCGTTATACATATTATGCTAAAATTGCCCAGAAAGAAGGCTATGAGCAAATCGGCGCGATTTTTTTAGAAACCGCCGAACAGGAAAAGACCCACGCTAAGCGGCTGTTTGAGCATTTGCAGGAATTGAAGAAAAAAAGCGGAGAAAAATTAACTGAAATTCTGGTTGAGGGCGCCGCCGTGCCGTTGATTTATGGCCAGACAGCGGAAAATTTAAAAGCCGCTATTTCAGGCGAGCATCACGAATACGCGGAGATGTACCCGGATTTTTCACGCCAGGCCAAACAAGAGGGGTTGGAGGCAATCGCCGACCGCCTAAAAAATATCGCCATAGCGGAAAAACACCACGAAGAGAGATATATAAAATTATTAAAGCAACTGGAGAACCGCACGATTTTTAAAAAAGGCAAAGCTGTTTGGTGGGTTTGCCGCGAGTGCGGTTATGCGCATTTTGGCCAAACGGCGCCAAAAATTTGCCCTTCTTGCGATCATCCGCAAGCTTTTTATCAGCTTAAATGTGAAAATTATTAAAATTATGGAAAACAATCAAAAGATATTATCAACCGGCTGTTGCGAACCTTTTAATCCGGAACCATGGCAGGACAAAGAAATAACCTGGCATAATAAAATTTTTGTAAAAGACCGCGTGGCGAGTTTTTTGCATATGCCGCTCAATATGGGTCAGAAAATAATCAAAAACATGGCGCTCATTGAAAAAGCCAATGCCAAAGCGCCGCATCAATTGATGCTGTGTGATGAAGGTTTATGGGGCAGCGATATTTATATTGATGTGGCTTCGCCGGCCGGCCAAGAGATACCCGGCGCCGAGACAGCCACTTTAAGCGGCACTTTTTTGACCAAGGTTTTTGAGGGGCCGTATAAAAACGCCGGCATTTGGGCAAAAGAAATGAAGCAGTATGTTAAATCAAAAGGTTATGAATTAAAAAAACTATATTTTTCTTATACAACTTGTCCGAAATGCGCCAAGGCTTATGGTAAGAATTATGTGGTGCTTTTTGCGCAGATAAAATAATAAATTTTTAAAAAAATGAGTAAAAAAATTATTTGGGCGGTTATTATATTAATTATTTTAGCTGGCATAGCTTTGGCGGCGAAATTTTTTATTGGCGGCGATGAGGATGCTTGGCTTTGCGATAATGGTCAATGGGTACGGCATGGCCATCCCAGTGCGCCGATGCCGGCTAGCGGTTGCGGCGTCTCTCCTTCGGAATCGGCGCAAGCTGGCCTGGCCAATCCCGCCTCGGTTAATTGTATTAATAAAGGCGGACAAATAGAAATCCGGACTGATGAGGCCGGCGGGCAAGCCGGATTCTGCAAATTTACCGATGGCAGCGAATGTGAAGAGTGGGCGTTTTTTCGTGGCGAGTGCGCGGCTAGTCAAAAATAGACCTTTTAATTAAGGCGAATATCTGATATAGTATTAATTAAGAATTTGTAATGTTCTAAGGGTCTTTATATTCTTATGGAAAATACATTTGTGATAGCTCTCGGCGGTTCAATCGTGCATCCCGATGAAATCAATGTTGCCTATTTAAAGGAGTTTAAGAATTTTATTTCAACTGAAACAGCCAAAGGAAAAAAATTCATCATCGTGGTCGGCGGCGGTGCGCCAGCGCGGAAATTTCAGCGGGCAGCCAATGAGGTTGTCGATGTGGCTGATAATGATTTGGATTGGCTGGGAATCCATGCCACACGCTTAAATGCCCATTTATTGCGGACAATTTTTCGGGAAGAGGCGCATCCGGTCATATTGGATGAACGTGGCCGGATTAATGATTTTGCCGGTCACGCCATTATTATTGGCGCCGGCTGGCAGCCAGGCTGGTCAACTGATTTTGTGGCGGCGCAGGCGGCAGCTGATTTTAACATTAAAATGGTTTTAATATTGGGCAAGCCGGAATTTGTCTATAATAAAGACAATCAGCAATTTTCTGATGCCGAACCGATAAAAGAATTGAGCTGGCCGGAATATTTAAAGCTTATTCCGAATGTTTGGTCGCCGGGCATCCACGCGCCGGTTGATCCGGTGGCCGCTAAATTAGCCGAGAAAGAAGGGTTGGAAGTTATTGTGGCTGGCGGCGCGGATTTAGCTAATGTCAAAAATATTTTAGAAGGTGAGAAATTTAAAGGGACGGTGATAAAATCATAAAACATATAACATAAAACATATAACAAGCATTTTTTATATGTTGACTGTTGTGTGTATATAAAAATATGAATACCAAGAAGCTTTATCGTTCGCAAGTTGATAAAATTATTGCCGGCGTGGCCGGCGGGCTGGCCCAATATTTTGAGGTTGATCCGATGATTGTCCGCCTGCTCTTTATTTTAATTACTGTTATTGGCGGCTCAGGCGTTTTGGTTTATATTATTCTATGGTTGTTGCTGCCGCGCAACCCCCAGGAGCCGGCGATAATCAACGAAGAAAAGGTGAAGGAATTCGCCAATGAGATAAAAGAAAAAGCCCAGAACTTTAAAGAGGATTGGCAAAAAAATCAGGCTGAAAAAGAAATGACAAAAACCGAAACAGCGCGGCCTGAAAAAAGAGCCGGCGGATTTTTTGGCTGGCTGCTGGTTGTTTTGGGCATGGTGTTTCTATTCCAAAGTTTTATGCCGCATTGGTTTTCTTATAAACTCTTGCAGCTTTGGCCGCTGGCGATTATTTTTGCCGGATTATTTTTAGTGATGAGAAAAAAGTAATTTTAACTCCTTTCTTTTTTAAAAATTAAAAAAAGAGAAGGGTAAAAAACTATGCGTAAATTATTATTGTTGGTTGTCGTCATCTTAATTTTAGCCTGGTTGGCGCAGAATTATACCAGTTTTAAAGCTGTTGATATCGGCAAGAGCTATCTGCAACGGGTGGACTGGTCGGAATTGTGGACTAAGGCTAAAAACGCTCTGCCTTTTATTGGCGATAAAATAGCGCCGGCGGACAAGCAATTGAATATTTTTATTCGGGAGAATGGTTTTACGCCTAATTTTAACGCTATGGCCAAAGGCGCTAAAGTGACTTGGTTTAATGAAGATAAAAATATCCATACTGTTATCGGCGATAATTGGAATAGCGGTCAATTGACTCCCGGCCAAACTTTTTCTAAAAAATTTGACGAACCGGGCAAATACTCTTATCATTGTTCAATCCACCCAAGCGAAGCAGGGGAATTAATTATAGAATAGAGGGTGCTAAAATTTATGTATTCGCCGGTTGATGAAATAAAAAATAAACTGGACGCGGTGGAATTAATCGGGGGTTATTTGAAATTAACTAAAGCAGGCCGAAATTATAAGGCCTGCTGTCCGTTTCATGGCGAAAAAACACCGTCATTTATGGTTTCGCCGGAACGGCAAATCTGGCATTGTTTCGGTTGCGGCCTGGGCGGCGATATTTTTTCTTTTGTCATGAAAATTGAAGGCGTGGAATTCGGCGACGCGCTCAGAATTTTAGCGCGTCGCACCGGCGTGGTTTTGAAAAAACAAGACCCGCAGGCGCAATCACAAAAAAAAAGACTTTATGAAATTTGCGACTTGGCGGCTAAGTTTTTTTCATACCAATTGGATAAAAGCGCGAGCGGGCAAAAAGCCGCTAAATATTTATCCGAGCGGGGATTAAAAAAAGAAACCATAAAAGCGTGGCGGCTGGGTTGGGCGCCGGACAATTGGCGCGTGCTGGGCGAGTTTTTAAAAAGCCGCGGCTATCAAGATGAAGAGATTTTACAAGCGGGATTAGCGGTGCAGAAAGATCCTTCGACTCAGTTTACCCCGAGTTCATCGAGGGGCTCAGGACATAATTCTGATTATTATGATCGGTTCAGAAGCCGGATCATGTTTCCGCTTTTTGATATTCAGGGGCAAACCGTCGGTTTTGCCGGACGGATTTTTGGTAAAAAAGATGAAAACACTGGCAAATATATTAATACGCCGCAGACGGTGCTATACGATAAAAGCCGTTTATTATACGGCTTAAATTTTGCTAAAATGGAATTGCGCTCGCAGAACAGCTGTATATTTGTTGAGGGGAATTTAGATGTTATTATGTCGCATCAAGCCGGCGTGAAAAATGCGGTGGCGACTTCCGGCACTGCCCTAACAGATGAACATTTAAAAATTATCAAACGCTATACCGATAACCTGCTTTTTGCTTTTGATTCGGATGATGCCGGCGAGAACGCGACGCGCCGCGGGCTCGATTTAGCCATGGCGCAAGATTTTAATATTAAAGTCATTATGCTGGACAGTAAAGATCCAGCCGATGTTATCCAAAAGGATCAAGCTGAATGGCCACAGGCCATCAAGGAAGCTAAATCGGTGATGGATTTTTATTTTGTTAGCGTTTTTAATAAGTATAGCGCGCCTTTGTCAGTCGAGAATAAGAAACAAATAGGCAAGTTTTTGCTGCCGGTTATTAAAAATTTAGCCAGCCGTGTTGAGCAGATGGAGTGGGTGCGCGAGTTAGCACAACGCCTGAAAGCCAATGAAAAAGATATTTTATGGGATTTAGGGCGGATTAAAATCCAGGCAAGCGGTCATAGGCCAGCTGATTCCGAGGAGGCGGTTGCCAATAAAAAAACGCGGTTAGCCGAGCTAGAAAAAAGGATTATCGGATTATTGTTGAATTATCAAGAATGCTTAAGCGGCGATTGGCCGATTTCTGGTGATGATTTTAGCGATCAAAATATGGCGGCTATATTCAGAGGATTGGAAAAAATAGCCAAGAAAGGCACGAAGGGCGATTTAATGGGAAAATTAAAAAAAGAATTGCCGGGCGAACTGGCAATTCAATTGGAATTTTTATCTCTGAAAGCGGAAAGCGCTTCACCGGTTGATTTAGAACCGGTGGCGGAGTTCGGCTGGTGCGCCCAAGAATTGACAAGTTTGAGGAAAAAAGAGAAGCTGAGAGAATTAGAACAAAGAATCAGGGAGGCCGACCGGCAAGGCGATAAGAAAAAACGAGATAAACTATTGGTTGAATTTAGCTCTAAAATTTAAAATTCTTAATCAGTATGGCTAAAATAAATAAAAAGAAAAAAAATAAAAGCAATCAGAAAAAGAAGGCAGGCAAGAATAAGAAGCGGTTGCGGCCGGTTGTCAAGAAATCATCAGCCAGAAAGAATAAAGCCGGTAAAAAATTACCGCGGCGGCCAAGAGAAAAGTACGCGCCGATGACCGATGAGACGATAGACAAGCTGATTGAACGTGGCCGGCAGCGCGGTTTTATTACTGAATCGGAAATTCTCCATTTTTTCCCGCGAATTGAAATGGATATTGAAGGATTGGAGAAATTTTATAATAAATTAGAAGTGGCGAATGTCAGAGTTATTGATTCGGGTGAAATACTGGAAGCGCCAAAAGCCGCGCCGGCGCCGCCGACCCGCAAAGGCAAAGCATTGATTATGCCGCAGGAAGGCGTGGTTTTGGATCCGGTGCAGATGTATTTGCGGGAAATCGGGCGAGTTTCTTTGTTAAACGCGCGGGAAGAAATAGAGCTGGCGAAGCGGATTGAAAAAAACGACGAAGAAGCCAAGCAGCGATTGACTAACGCTAATTTGCGGTTGGTCGTCTCTATCGCTAAACGTTATGTCGGCCGGAGCCCGAATTTAACTTTATTAGATTTAATTCAGGAAGGCAATATCGGATTATTCAAGGCGGTGGAAAAATACGATTGGCATAAGGGTTATAAATTTTCAACTTATGCTACTTGGTGGATTCGGCAGGCCATTACCCGCGCTTTGGCCGATCAGGCGCGGACAATCCGCATACCGGTGCACATGGTGGAAACAATTTCAAAATATATTCAAGTTAAGCGGCGCTTGCTGCAAGATTTGGGCCGGGAGCCTTTGCCGGAGGAAATCGCTTCAGAAATGGGGATTGAGGTGGAAAAAGTCCGCCAAATTATTAAAATTTCCCAGGAGACAGTTTCTTTGGAATCACCAGTTGGCGAGGGCGACGAGGATTCGACGCTCGGTGAATTTATTGAAGATGACAAGACTATTTTGCCGTCTTCTTCAGCAGCGCGCAAGTTATTAAAAGAGCAACTGGGCGATATTTTAAAAGATTTAGCGCCCCGCGAGCAGAAAATTTTACGCATGCGTTTTGGGCTGGAAGATGGCGTGACGCATACGCTGGAAGAAGTCGGCCAGGAATTTGGCGTGACCCGGGAGCGCATCCGGCAGATTGAAGCTAAGGCGCTGGAAAAAATCCGCCAGCACGGGCAATCAAAAAAACTAAAAGGGTATTGATTAAAATTTTTACTTTATATATCAGTGCGGAAACAACATAAAAGCCCTGCTCTGCCGATCGGCAGAGCAGGGCTTTTCATATCGCTATAAAAAATATTGGTTTAATAATCTTATCAGGTATTTTTTAAATTCCAGCTGTTCAGCGATACTATTATGGGTTTCAATGGCAATAATTTGGCTGAAGAGGAATTTCGGCAGAGTTTTTAAATAATCAAATTGCTTTAAATCGGTGATGCGGTGGACATCTTTATTTTTTTCATAGGAGTAGCCGCTAACATGATTACAGGCGAAATATTTATGGTGTTTTTGTTTGCTGAGCGTGTATAAAAATTCATCTGACCATTTTTCTTCCCCGGCCTTGAAATGCGCTAAATCGACACAAAAGCCGCCAATTTTTTCTACTTTGACAAAATCCGGCACCAGGCCGTCAAAATTCATTTCCAGAAAAAGATTTTTTTGGAAATCGCGCCATTTGTCCAAACAAGCAAAAGTATCTTCATGGATAGTCAGGCAGGGATTATTATATCGTGAACAGAGTAATTCCAATTCGTCACTATCCATTTCATTGCGGATATGGACCAGAGGGATTTTTTTAACGCATGATTTTTCCAGCGCTTTATAAACTTCCTGCCGTTCTGCTTTTTCGGGGATCTGTTCCAAAAACAAAGCGGCTTCGCTAATGCCGAGTTTTTCTATATCCGCCATTTTAACGCGCCAGTTATGGTCTTCGTGGTTAGTGATGCCGACAAAAATTATTTGGGAAAAATCCATTGTGTTTTTTTATTTAAAGTCAACCGGAATTTTCAACTCGTCAGCGTTTTCAGGCAGGCCGGAAGGATTGTCTTTTTCAAGCACGAGAAAGCCGCTTTGGGTCGCCGGCAGGGCAAACTCCAGTGTGACTTCAAAGGGCACAAAATTACTGGTCATCCAGTCCCCCTGAGCCTGGGCAGGCTTGATAGCTAATTGATTGCCGTTAGCGTCTAATAATTTGACCGGAAAGGAAGCTTCAAAAAACCAATTACCGCGGGCTTCCCCTTTGACTGTCAAGGGGCTTCTGACTAATGCATTGGGCCGGGGGGCATCAAGTTTGATAAGGTTTTGTTTTTCAAGCTCATTACCGATATCTTCAATAAAATTCCGGCCATCGGGCGTCTGGCATTGGCGCGGATAGCTTTCCATGATCGGATAGCCGGCGATTGTGCATTGTTTGAAATTAGCAATTTCGGAAGTTTGGCTTTGATTTTTTTGGTTCATTAAATACCAAAAGATAAAACCAGCTGATATTATCAGCAAGCTTAATATAATGATGACAGTTAATTTATTTTTTTTATTGTTCATAATTATTTGTTTAAATAAGTAATAGTTAATTGCAGAGTTGTTGCAAAACAAACCCATAAGAGATAAGGAATATTAGCATAAACAATCCAGCGCGTATGCGGCCAAATGGCGGCGAGCGCCCAAACCAGCGTGCCCAGAACTAATAGGATGTCCAGCGCGGCGAGATAATTGTTCTGCAGGCCGAATTGCAGGGGAGTGAAGGCAAAATTAAAAATTAGGTTAAGAATAAAAGGCAATAAGACAACAAAAGGAATTCTACCCTTAAAAAAGAGATAGCCGGCATAGCCGAAAGAGACAGCGATGATGGCATAAAGAATTGTCCAGACCGGCCCAAATAGCCAGCTCGGCGGCGCCCAGGATGGTTTAATTAATGTTTGGTACCAATTATAAGTATTCATTCTTTTTTTGCTTAGCGAAGGCAATATATCCTGCTAAAGAAGAACATATCGCCTGAGCGACAGCAATATTTTTTTTATTCTTTTTTCTTATCCAGTTTATCAAGTTTAAAAATCTTAACTCCGAAGTAAACCACCAGCGCGACAATAATAAAATCAATAGCCACGCTGATTAAGTCGCCATAAAGGATTTTAGCCGAGCCAAGACTAATGGCGGCGGTGCTTAATCCTTTGGTGGCGCCCAGCGTGAGGCCGATAAGCGGATTGATGATATCGGTGACCAGCGCGGTGACCACCTTAGAAATCGCGCCGCCGATGATGAAGCCGACGGCCAGGCCGACAACGCCCTGTTCGCGGATGAAATTTATGAATCCTTTCATATATTCAATTTATTAAAACTTTCTTATATTAATATCATATCATTTTGGCCGGCTGAGCGTAAATACTCCGACTGAGCCGAATTATTAATTTGACTGGTTGACTGTTATTTCGGTATGATTATTATATAAGCAGAGTTTAAATGTTTTTTATTATAATAAAATTTAATTTAAATACATGGCAATAAAAATTATTTACACGGTATTTTTATCTCTGATGGTCGCGCTTTTTGTCGGATTGGGGATCAGCGCTTTTTATCCCGGGCCTGCGACGCCGGACTATCCCATTGAATTGCAGTTAGCCGAAAAAGGTGCGAGTTGTCCAATCAGCGAAGAAACAAAGACAGCCCAGATTAAATTTGATAATGATAACAAAATCTTCATGGAAGCATTCAAAATCTATAATCGTAATGTTTCCATCATTGCTTTGGTAGCGGCTATTATTATTTTAATCTTAAGCTTAACGCTACTTTCTAAAATTAATATGATTGCCGACGGGATATTGCTGGGCGGGGTTTTTGCCGCCGCCTACAGCATTATTCGGGGCCTCATGAGTCAAGACACCCAATTTAGGTTTATTATCGTAGTGGTCGGCCTGGTTATTGCTTTAGTACTTGGTTATATTAAATTCATCCGGCCGAAAACGAGCTTTCTGAAAAAATAAGTATTTCGTTAAATAAAATATTTTTTCTAACTTAAAAAATCCCCTGTTATAGTAGGGGATTTTTAATTTATTCCGTAATATGCGGGCGCTTAACAAGGCCTGTCTTTCTGCCGAAGCACAAAGCGAGAAAACTAGGGCATTATTTGCTGAAAAATTCAAAAGCCCGATAAATCAAAAAGACCGGCCAAATCAGGGCTTTTAGGAATCCCAGCACGCCCATCCAAAATGTCGTCGCTTGGCCTATAAAATAAATGGCCGCGCCGATTAATCCCAGGCCATAAATAGCATTTCCCCCTCCCTGATGAATATGTTTCATATTTTTTTAAAAATTATTTTGTTAATATTTATTTATATTATGTCATATTTATACTAACCAGTCCATCGTTTATGATGAAATATATCTTGCCGGCGATTTGTAATAATATATGAGCGCCGATAAGAGGGCTCGTCCGCCCGCCGAAGTACAAGGCGAGGAGGGCTATAATAAGTAACAAATAAAAAATATGTCAAAAAAATCAAAAATTATTTTTATGGCCATTGCCTTTTTAGGGTTGGCGGTAGCCGGAATTGGGGCGGTTAAGGCAGCGTCCAATTCCCAAAACCCGATGAGCGGCTTGGTGGAAACCATCGCTAATAAGTTCAATCTTAACGCCAGCGATGTCCAGCAGGTCATTGATGAACAGCGGACGCAAAGGCAGCAGGAACGGCAAGCGGGGCAGCAGCAGCAATTTACCGAGCGGCTTAGCGAAGCCGTGACCAGCAGTAAAATTACCCAAGCGCAGGCGGATTTAATTTCCGCTAAGCGGGCGGAAATAGCCGCCGAACAAGCCGATCTAGATGGTAAAACCCAGGAAGAGCGGCAGGCGTTGAGGGAACAGCATCGGGAAGAGATGAAGCAATGGATGAGCGAAAATAACATTCCGGAAAACTATATGATGATGTTTGGCGGTTTCGGAATCGGGAAAGGCCCAGGCGGCCGGGGCAATGGCGAAGGCAACGGCAATGGTCTTGGTCAGTCTAATTGTCCTTTTGCCAATCAGTCAAATTAAAAAAGGGAACAATTATTCTAAGATTATAAAAACACCCCGCGAAGTGCGGGGTGTTTTTATAATTAATAATCCTTATTTTTCCAGTTCAACCATGATGCTTTCCAAAGGAATGCCATTATATTGTTTCTTGCTGATTTCTTTATTTTCATATAAAATACGCACTTTAAAGCCGGCGCCTTTTATTTTATCCAGATAATCATCTCTTAATAATGCGCCGGCGACGCACCCGGAGAGCAATTCTTTATTATTTCTTTGTTCTGCCGTCAGTTCTTTAAGCAGGACAATATCCGAAAGGTATATTTTGCCTCCTGGTTTTAAGACCCGATAGGCTTCGCTGAAAGTTTTGCTTTTATCGGGGGAGAGATTAATAACGCAATTAGTAATTATTGTGTCCATCGAATTATCTTTAAGCGGCAGATTTTCTATTTCGCCTAGAATAAATTCCGCGTTGGTTACATTTTGTTTTTTAGCATTTGCTTTGGCTTTAGTAATCATCGCTTCTGTCATATCCACGCCGATGACTTTTCCCTTGGGGCCAACTTTTTTGGCGGCTAGAATCGCGTCGATGCCCGCTCCCGAGCCCAAATCTAAGACAATATCTCCTGTTTTTATTTTTCCGAAGGCCAGGGGATTGCCGCAGCCGAGACCGAGATTAGCTTCGCCCACGATTTTTAACTCCTCATCGGAATAGCCGATGCTTTTGGAAATATTATTTGCGCTACTGCAGCTGCAGCCGCAGGAAGAGCCGCTGGCCGCTATTTCTCCATATTTATCTTTAACAATTTTTTTGATGATATCTTTTTTCATAATAAAATTATTATTTATGCATTTTACTTCTTGGCGGAAAAATAAGCAAATTTAAATATTTCAGTTATAGCCATACTCATTATTCCAACGCCAAAAACAAACAGCCAATAAATCGGCTTTAGCGGCACAGTTCCCAAGAGCTTGTTCAGCAAGGGAACATAGATCGCCGCCAGGGTCAGAACAAAGCCGTAAAAAACACCCATTATTAAGAATTTGTTTTGAAAAAAATTGCGGGATTTGAAAATTGATTCTCCCAGATTTTTGAAAGAAAAAACATAAATTAAATCAACCGCCGCCACGGCCGCGAAAACTAGGGTTCTGGCCAAATCTAAATCATCATTGGCTTTTAAATGGAGCCAAAAGAAGGCCAAGCAAACCAAACCGACAGTCAGGCTGATTGAGATAATTAAAAATTTATGGGGAGTTGAAAGAATGCTTTCTTTTTGCAGGTTTTGCGGTTTTTCTTTCATGGCGTTGCGTTCTTTCTTTTCAAAGCAAAGCATAATATCGGGCGGTCCGTCGCAAATCAGATGGATCCAAAGAATTTGCGCGATGGTCAGCGGATAGGGCAGGCGCAAAAGCAGAGAACCGAATATCAAAAATATTTCCACGAAGGAATTTGAGAGGATATAAGTGACAACCTTTTTAATATTGGCGAAAATCGTCCGGCCTTCTTCTATCGCCGCGATAATTGTTTTAAAATTATTATCCAAAAGAATCAGATCGCCCGATTCTTTCGCCACTTCCGAGCCAGTGCCCAGAACAACCCCGATATTCGCTTTTTTTAGCGCCGGCGCGTCATTGACCCCATCGCCGGTCATGGCCACGATTTCTCCTTTTTGCTGCAGGGAATTGACGATCCTCTGTTTTTGAAGAGGCGTTACCCTGACAAAAAGCTCAAGATCACTGATGCGTCCGGCCAGATCCGCTTCCGACAATTTTTCCAGTTCTTGGCCCTCAATAACATTTTTTGGTTTTAAGTCAAAGCCCAAATTTATGGCAATTCTCTCCGCTGTTTTGCGATAATCGCCGGTAACGATTTTAACTTTAATGCCGGCTTCTTGCGCCTGCCGGATTGCTTCTTTGGCTTCCGGCCTTAGCGGATCCTGGATGCCGATTAAGCCCAGCCAGACAAAATCACTTTTGGCTTTCAAATTGCCGGCCGATTTAAAGGCCAAACCGATTATTTTTAGGCCTTCATCAGCCCAATCGTCTATTTTTTTTAAAATTTCGCTTTTTTCATGGACCAGGTTTTTACAAAAACCCAGAATTATTTCCGGCGCTCCGACTAAAAAGCCGATTTGCCGGCCTTCAATGCCATTAATCGTCAAAATATATTTTTTATGGCTATCAAACGGCTCTTCATAAATCCGTTCATAATTATCAATAATATCCTGCGCTTCGAGCTTTAATTCGTCTTGGACATGCTGCCATAAGGCCAGTTCAATATTGGTCCGTTGATTATTGGCCAAGGCGATGGCTTCCAGCGCCATTTTTTTAAGCCCGTTTCTTTTTAATATTTTTCCCATGCCGAGCGCCAGAATTATCGTGATGGCGACCGGCAGTCCTTCCGGAATTGCCGCAATGATCAGAATAATTGAAAAACGCAGCATTTCCAAGAAATCCGTGCCATACGCCAGGCCAATTAATAAAATCAAAAGGCAAATTATTAAAATTAATTTAGCGAGTTCTTTTGAAAAAGCTTCCAGCTTAACCTGAATCGGCGTTTTTTCTTCTTTTATCTGCGCCAGGCTTTGCTGAATTTTCCCCATCTCAGTCTTGGCGCCGGTTTTGGTTACTGTCATCAGGGCCCGGCCGGCCAGCACGGTTGTGCCCATAAAAATCTCATTTTCTTCATCATTTAAAGATTTTTCCACGGCTTCTTCTTCGCCGGTGAGAATTGCTTCGTTAACCAGCAGATTAACTGCTTCTTTTAGAACGCCGTCAGCCGGAATTTTATCGCCCGAGCCCAAAACAACGAGATCGCCCGGCACTAATTGGGAAATTTCTATTTCTTGCTGCCGGCCGTCCCGGATGACCAGGGCGGTCGGTTTTAAAATCCTCCTTAAAGCAATTAAAGTTTTTTGGGCTTTGTATTCCTGAAAGAAGCCCATGGCCGAATTCAAAATTACGACAAATCCGATTAATAAGACATCCATGTATTTTCCGAAAATGGCGGAAAGAGCCGCAATGGCAACCAGAATATAGATTAGCGGGCTTTTGAGCTGATTTATTAAAATAAAAAACCACGAATCACCCTCTTTTAAAGAAATGACATTTTGGCCGAATTCTTTTCTTAATTTTATCGCTTCCGCTTCGCTTAAGCCTTGGTAATTATTCGCCATGGCGTTTTTTGATTTATTTTAATAAATAAATTTTTTAAATAATTATCAGAAAATTTTAGCCAGGCCGATAATGCCTAAAATGCCCAGAGTATTCAAAATAAAAGTCAGGATTATAAATTGCCAGTTTTTAACGCGGCTCAAGCCCATCAAGGTTATGCCGACTTCATCCGGAAGCGGGGAAGCGATTATTGTCGCCCCAACTACAGGCAATACCCAGGCAAAATATGGCGTATGAAGCAATTTATGAAAATATGTTCCTTCTATTTTTTTAAAGACAGGCTGAAGCTCTTCAAATACTTTATTTTTTAAAAATTTAAAAATAAGATAATCGCCGGCTACGGCGCCCATACCCGCAAAGATAGCCGTTAAGAGGGGATCATTATTTTCGGCCAAATAGAATAGAATTACACTGGCGGGGACAACGGTGAAAATTGATACGAAAAATATACCGATGATAAAAGCGCCCAAATATTGCAATTCGCCAATTTGGGTTATCAGGTTTTTTATCAAGTCGGTTTCGGACAGAAAGAAGAATAGCGCCAAGCTCAATAAAAGCATGGCGGTGTTTGTGTATTTCCATTTTTTAAAGTTGATTTTCATGTTTGGTTGCCTCAGGGTTTTTAATCCCTTTTATTTTATCAAAAAACCGCCTGGTTGACGAGGCGGTTGATTATTTTTACAATTAGCCATTCATCGTTAAAAGGATTATGGCGCTTGTTCTTTTTTTATTTATTTGTTTCTGGTTTTATTTGCGCTTTAACATATGGCGTTAGGGCGGTATTCCAAAATTCAAACATTTTTTTATATTCATATTCACAGCGGGCGGCTCTTTCTTCCGGCAAGCCATAGGTTCCCACAAAATAATTAAATTTTTGCGGATTGCTGCCATAAACCCAGCATAGAATATTATAATAGCGTTGTTTGTTTAAAGAATGTTCGTCCCAAAAAGGGGATTCTTCGCCTACCTGCGGGCTGGTTATATAAAAATAATTGGCGCCGGTGATGGCGACTTTAGGCCCGTCTTCGCCCATCCCGGTCAGGACCACCGAGGCCAGCTGATCCGCCACATCTTCTTCCTTTCCGGAATAAGGCAGATTATAGATATCGATCAGACCATGCCCCAATTCATGGTACATAATGAAAAAAGTAGCGCCGCTGACGGCATTGTTCAATTCTTCGCCCGGGCTGACGATATAGGAAAAGTTTTGAAAAAGACTTTCCAGCAATTCATCGCAGATGACGATATGCTTGTCTTTTAAGCTATAGAAAGCGTTGGCAGTGTCGCATTGTTGGATAATGATCGGAAAATCTTGCTTGAGGATTAATACATTATTCAAAAAAACAGTAAAGTTTTCAAAAATGTGCGCTTTTTTTAGAAGTTCGTTATATTCGGTGTATTTAGGATTTTTTGTTTTGCCATAGACAACTTTAAAATCACCCGTATCTTCAAAGGCCAATTTGCCGGTCTGGCTATTTTGATTAGGCGTTTCGTTGGTGCCCAAATAATAAAGCGCAGATACAACCAGAATAATTGATAATGACAAAATAACGCCTTTCTTCTTGCTCATACAATTATATTTTACTGCGTCCATAAGCGGATAACAAGAGTGTATAAATGAAAACCGCCGGCCACGCTATATAAGCTGTCTATTGACTAGTAGGCCTGGCTTAATTTATGCTATGCTTATATAAAGGTTAATAATTAATAAATAATAATTAAATAAATTTATGGCAAATAAACCTGGTTCAGCTTTTATGAAGCCACTAAATATTAGCTCCGAATTGAGCTTGATAGTTGGCAAGGGTCCGATGCCTAGGTCCGAAGTCGTAAAAAAACTTTGGGTATATATAAAGAAAAATGAACTTCAGGATCCAAAAAATAAACGCAACATCAATGCCGATGAAAATTTGAAAGCAGTATTTGGTGGCAAGGGAGTTGTTAATATGTTTGAAATGACAAAACTTGTTTCAAAACACCTTTCATAATACTTTTAAAATTTTCTCAACAAAAACCCGCTTTATAAAAAGCGGGTTTTATTTATGAGTTTTTTTTGTTGGGCGGGGAAAAATAAATGGTTTAACCGGAAGTTTTTTTCTGCTTCTTGCTTTTTATTATCCCAACAATACTGCCGATAACCAGCAAAAATCCAAGCCCTTGGGCTCCGGGACTATCATCATAGCCGCCATATATAAACATAAAGACACCGAATAATATTGCGATAATATATATGTAAAGCATTTTATTATTATTTTATTATTTTGTTAATTTTTTAAAAACGCCGCGGCAATAAACTCGCAACATACAATTTGGCTCCGGGGGTGGGATTCGAACCCACAACCAAAGGATTAACAGTCCTCTGCGCTACCGTTGCGCTACCCCGGAATGAAGCTGGTATTTAATATCTTAAGAACTTTTTTATTTTGCCTAACGAGGATAATGCGTTACACGAAGTGGGACATATTATCCGAGTGACGGCAAAATACAAAGTTTTTTAACACTTTTTATTATATAAGTTTATGGAATTTTTTTCAATAGGCGAATTAGTCTATGGGCATATTTATGCTTTAATGGGCGACTATTGACATAATCATTAAAATAGGATAAAGTATAAAATCCTTAACAATCTAAAGAACAACGGTTTCTCTCTTGCCTTAAGCCTTCGGGTTTGGGGCAGGAGAGAAAGGCTACATTATAGCCGGGGCAGCTAGTCGGGCTGCCTCTAAGATCCTCTCTTTGCCAAACTGCGATGTATAAATTCATAAGTTTGGCGGCTATGGTTGTAGTTTTGGGAGTGCTATTGCCTCTTATTCACGCAATGGTATCTTTCCTGCTCACGTTCTTTAGCCAAGCCACGCGAGTTCTGGAGTCGCTTCCTGCTTCATCGGGAATGCCTCTAGGATTCTAGACATATTAAAGGCATCTATTTATTAGATGCCTTTATCTCTGGAGCGCCTTTTTCGGGGCGTTTTTTTTATTTGATATTCAGATAGACAGCCAGTGTTTTTTATGCTTAACTTAAATTAAATTTAAAAATTATCTTATGCCGGAAAAATTCAAGATAAATATTTTTTTATTGGCTTCGTCGTTTTATATTTCTTTCCAGCTTTTCGCCAATATTTTATCAACTAAAATCGCGCTGCTGCCGATACTCAATATGTCCATTGACGGCGGGACGGTGATTTATCCGCTGACTTTTACGCTCAGGGATTTTGTCCATAAAACTTGCGGTAAAATTATTGCCCGGCAGGTCATCTTTATCGCCGCGGGATTAAATTTAATCATGTTTGGCCTTTTTTGGCTGGTAGGCCGGATGACGCCGGATCCGGTTTGGGGTTTCCAGGCCGCCTATGAACAGATTTTATTGCCGATTGGTCGGATTGTTTTGGCGAGCATTATCGCACAAGTCATTTCGGAACTAATTGACACGGAAGTTTTTTCTATTATATATAAAAGGACAAATGACATATTGGCGGTTTTGGGTTCAAATTTTATCGGTTTATTGGTAGACAGTTTTATTTTCGGTCTGATTGCTTTTGCTGGCGTCTTGCCGTTAGCCACGGTCTGGCAGATAATTCTGACGAATATTGTGGTAAAATTAATCATGAGCTTGGCCAGCGCGCCGAGCATTAAATTAATAAAAAGGAAAGTTAAATTTGAAGAAATATAGCTTTAGTTATTTGGTTTTTTTATGAGTTCTTAATATTGATATTGATGAAAGGAGGGCAAGAGTGAGTCAATTTTTCCCTTATATGGTTTTTAACCGGTTTTATCATCCGAGATTTCCCGAGGGAGTTTCTTTGCCAAAAGATCCGGATGAGCCAGGATTTTATTGTCCGATTATAAAAGACAGGACATTCGGCGGCGTCTGTGCCGATAAATCGGGCAGGTTCAGTTGCCGGGAAGTTTGCGGCAAATGTTCTTCACCGTTTAAGCGGGCAGTCGTTTTTAAGGGGAGAAAATTTAATCGCGGGAGGTGATGGAATTAATGATGAGAATAAAAATTGTTGAAATCATAGTTGATGGAAGGAGATTTACGGCGCTCCAGCCCGGCGGCGCGCCAGCAGTTTCGGAATTAATTATAAACGGGGCCCTTTTTCAGGCCGAAAATTCAGGTGGGGGAATATCTGAGGCGCTCTTAGCCACTCCTGGCCGTGACTGCCGGCAGATGGTTGTTATTGGAAAGCTAATTTAGTCTTTTTATCTGCGGTGATTGGTTCGGTTTAATAAAAACTGAACCAATCACTGCCATTATTTTGTTCCGCAACTGCGGGGCTTTTTTTATTTATATTGAGACTGACGAAGTATTTATGCCGAGCCTGACGAAGCGTTGACTTTATCAGCTCAGGCGGTTAGATTTATATAATGGATAAAAGGGTATTTTTTGATGTTGGGGCGGTTTTTTAAAATCAGAATACAACTTTAGTTATTTTTTTATACTGAAAATTATTTTAGAAAAGAAAGGGGGTGGCGGACCATGGCAATGGCGGAATACAGAAAAGATTTGAAGTGTGCCATCAGAAAAGGATTGATGGTCACAGAAGTCTTTTGTTTTGAGGCTTCGCGGATAAAAACCAATCAATTGCAATTTTGCCTGCCGGAGCGATGTGATTCATTATTTCGTCTGTGTCCTGCTTGCATGGTACAATTATCGTCTGATCAGATCAGAAAGATAATTGAGAAGCATGCTAGGCGCGAAATTACAATCGTTAGCAATGGTAATGGAATTCTATTATGTAAATTTCACTTAACCTATGGCCCGGACGCCACTCGTGAGACGCGCGATGGCATGATCATTGTCCAACCAATGGGCGAAAAACTTTGGTCCCTCATTTTTGGCCAGAGCCGAAAAGAAACGGATATTCATTTTGAGCCATATGATTTTGAGCAACCTTTCAGAGTGGAGCCCGTTGTTCAGACTGCAGCCGAAATTATTAAATCCCAGCCCGTGATCCCAAGCGTTAACTTCAAAATTAGAAAAGTCGCTGATTTTCCTAATTTTGTGGAGTTGGCCAAGGCGATGAAGGAAGTGGCGAGGGAAAAGAAATTCGACGACTATCCGTTGGATAATCAAACATTGGAAATCGCAGAGGTTTTTTCTTGCGCGCCGCCTTTAGCCAAAGTTTTGCTGTCGGAAAATAATGACTGGCTTATTAAAAGGATGGGGCCGAGCGTGCCGATAAGGGATCGGATACAGCTTGACGTTGCTTATGTTTTGATGAAGTTTTCTCTTGAAAAAAGAATAGAGCTGGCTGGCAAATGCGTCGGCAAAGAATTTAAAGAATGCTCTTTTCTATTAGGTCAAGAATATTCAAAACTGAGAAACAAGGCGGTCTCTCAGTCAAATAGAGAAAAAAAGGCGGCGGGAAAAAATGTTGGAACAAAGCCAGCTAAGCCGCTGCGGCTAATGCCATTTAAACCGAAAATAGAAACTGATTTTTCGCCGGGAGAAATCTTGGAAGACGAATTAGAGGAGAAAGCTATGGGCGGTCAAGAAAATAAAAAACCGGGATTTTTGGATTCCGGGAAATTGGCTGAAATAAAAGAAATAACTTTCGGCCATCGGCTTATCCAGCTCGTTAAAGAAGTCAGCGATGAATCGGGATTAAGCGCCGAGCAGTTGGCTGAAAAGATTAATCAAGAGGCTTCTTGGATTAGGGCTGTTCTGGCGATTGAGGATGAGATTAATTTTGCCGCCCTTGACTGGCTGGATTTAGCCGAAATTCTGACTTTTGAAATCGGAATGCTTTTTCGGCTTATACCAGCAGGAGACCAGGAAGCGGAAGCCGAAGAACTGGCGGATATTTGTGACAGCCAGCCTAAAGAGGCACTGGTTGAATTAAAAGACAAATTAAGGCAATTAAAGGTTGATGAAGAGGATATTGAAGCCATAGAAAAATTATTATCCGAATCATCGGCTTTGGGGGCAGGTGCGGGAAAAAAGAAAAAAAGCGCTATGCCGGCGTTGCCGCCTTCATCGGATCCGGTGGAGGAAGAAAAGAAATCTCGCCAGCCCAAATCGCATTATAATCTGACGGAAGATGACAAAAGAATATTAAGCGGCGTCAAGAGTTTAGGGTGGGGCGAATGGCCGGAAGATGACTTTATAGAAAAAGTCAGGGCCATTAAAGAAAAAGGCGCTGCCATAAAAGACATTTTGTTTGAAACCGGCATATCTTGGCCGAAGCTAAGTGCTTGGCTGGCCGGCGGATACAAAAAAGACGGTAAAATAATCTCTAAAGCGGTAAAAGAAGCCGCCTTGGAGACAGTGCCGTTTTCTCCGATACCGGAAAAACAGGCATTGCCGGATGTTGAACCAATGCTGGAGGCGATTAAGAATTTAGAGATTGGATTTAAAGAAACGCAAGACGACGAACATATCGGGGGAGGTGATAATGAGGAAAAAGTTGTAACGGGGGAGCCGATTATTCCTGTTTCCGTTTTGGAAGCGGAAGCGGCAGTTATCTGGAACGAACTTTATGATCCGTTCAAAGGGATCGAGATTTCTTATGAGGAGGGGGTCATGGGAAGAAAAAAAGAAGTCGAATTAACAGAAAAAGAAAAAAAACTGATGAAAGACATAAAGGGTCTTTCTTTCGGCGAATCGCCCAGTCAATCAGTTTTAGAAGGCGTTAAAGTCATCTTGGAAAAGGGCATGAAGTTAAGCGTGCTTGGCAAGCTCGCCGGGCGGTCTTATTCATACATTCGGGATCTGAAAGATTTGGCTTTCACCGGGCAAAAGAAAAAGTACGGCGCTAAAGCAGATTTACCGTCAAAGCCTCGCCGCACTAAAAAGAAAATTGTTCCCGAAAGCCCCGCCGTTAACAAGAAACCAACGATGCCGGAACAACAAGGCGACCCTGGCCTTATTGCGTTAGCCGGACTTTTATCGGTTCCGGCCAAAATGGAAAAAGTTGTCTCGATCGTCAGGGCCTTTTTAAAGATTGAGTTTGATTTGGCTATCCAGAGACAGATACAAGGCAAAAAGACCACTGATGATGCTGGAGATGCCATCAGGCAGCTCAGGGAGCTGATGGACTTTATTGATAAAAAGGAGTAAAACAATCAAATTCGGCAACTGATTCGGTTTTTATTAAACCGAATCAGTTGCCACCATATCTCGTCCGCGAAGCGCGACGGGTTTTTTATTTACCCCCAGACCAATGCCTAGGCGTAGGGGTTTACTCTGTGTTTATTGGGGTGTTAGAATAGATTTAGAAACATTATGTATATAATGGTTTTATTTTTAATTTTAGCCGTTTTAATTCTATTCGGCGCGCATTATCTGATTTGGTTTTCCGCGGTGCGTTTTTTCGTCTTGAGCAAATTAGCCAAAAATATTTTAGCGGTTGGGCTGGGTTTTTTGATGGTGAGTTTTGTTTTATCATCGCTTTTGGCGCATTATTGGCAGGGTAATATATTCGCGCGGTTTCTTTATGGCGTATCCGGTTTTTGGCTGGGTTGGCTGGTTAATTCATTGCTGGCCTCTGCGGCGGCGTGGCTGGTTATTTGGCTGGCACGGCTATTTAATATTAAGGTTAATCGGGCCACCTTGGGCGCGGGGCTTTTTGGCATTTCCTTGGTTATTGCTGTCTACGGCGTCTGGAATGCGTTTCATCCGATTATTAATAATATCAGCGTAAAAATCAGTGATTTGCCCGCAACGTGGCAGGGCAAAAAAATTATCATGATTAGCGATGTCCATCTAGGCCATATTTATCGGGCGGATTTTATGGATAAGATGGCTGAGAAAATTAATGCCCAGCAGCCGGAAATGATTTTAATTGACGGCGATTTATTTGACGGCATTGACGGCGATTCATTGGACGAGTTGGTTGAGCCATTGAATAAATTAACCGCGCCGCAAGGCGTCTATTTTGTCACCGGCAACCATGAGACATATCTGGGTTTATCGCGGGCTGAGCATGTTTTAAATCAGACGAAAATAAAAATTTTGGATGATGAGATAGAATTAATCAATGGCTTGCAGCTGATAGGCGTCAGTTATCCGGCGGGCAACGCATTTAATAAAGACGTGGCTAGGGCAATTCAAGAAGCCGGCTATAATATTGATTTGCCGAGCATTTTAATGTATCATCAGCCGACTAATATTGCTGACGCGAAAAAATTAGGCATTGATTTGCAATTGGCGGGACACACTCATAATGGCCAGATCTGGCCGATTAAATTTTTTGTCCAAATGATTTTCAAGGGTTATGAATATGGGCTGCATGTCGAGGAAAATTATAGCGAATATACTAGTGCCGGTTTGGGTACCTGGGGGCCGCCGCTTAGGACCGGCAATCGGCCGGAGATAGTGGTGATAGAATTAAAATGAAAAAGTATCTCGGTAAAGAATTAGTAGAAATAATTATAGGCTTATTATCCAGTCTAGTTTTTATTTCCGGCCTAGTAAGTTTTGCGATTTTTGTGTCTGGATTTTTATATTAATAGTGGAATTTTTTAGCGGGTATAGTACAATGGCAGTACACTTGCTTCCCAAGCAAGATACGCGGGTCCGATTCCCGCTACCCGCTCCCAAAAATCATATAACACAAAACATATAACATATAACAAAAATGCCGGAGTAGCTCAGTGGTAGAGCAGGCGCTTCGTAAGCGTCAGGTCGTGAGTTCAATCCTCACCTCCGGCTCAATTTGTTTTTTAGCCGTTTTTATGTTAAATTTAAATTACTTATGGAAAATTTGGCAAAAAATTTAGAACTGTTAAGCGACCGGGTCCAAAAGGCCAAGGACTGTCTTTGACTTGGCCGAGAAAATCAAAAGAATCGCGGTGATTGAAGGGCAAATGGCGGATGCGGCTTTTTGGCAGGAACCGGAAAAAGCGACTAAATTAAGCCAGGAGCTGTCGGAATTAAAACAAGAGCGGGAGAAATGGGAAGATATTGATTTACAGCTGGAAATGCTGGCCGAAGAAGGAGCGAAAATCGGCGACGCGGTTGATAATAAAAAAACCGAGGCGCTGGAAAGGGAGTATATCAAGCTAGAGCACGAAATAAAAGAAGAGGAAACTAAAGTATTTTTTTCCGGACCTTACGATAAAAATCGGGCAATTCTTTCAATTTATGCCGGCGCTGGCGGCACTGAAGCCCAGGATTGGTCGGCGATGCTGCTCAGAATGTACGCGCGCTATGCCGAGAAAAAAGGTTTTAAGCCGAAAATTTTACATGAGCATTTTGGCCAGGAAGCTGGCATAAAAAACGCTACGTTGAAAATTAACGCGCCTTATGCTTACGGGTATCTTAAAAACGAATCCGGCGTGCACCGGTTGGTGCGTCTATCACCGTTTAACGCCAATAATCTGCGCCATACTTCTTTCGCCCTCGTTGAAGTTTTGCCGGAGATAGAGGAGGCGGGGGATATCGTTATTAAGCCCGAAGATTTGAAAATTGATACTTTCCGTTCATCGGGTCCGGGCGGGCAGAATGTTAATAAAGTGGAGACCGCGGTGCGACTGACGCATTTGCCCAGTAATATTGTCGTGGCGGCCCAAAGCGAGCGTTCGCAGAGCGCCAATAAGGAACAGGCGATGAAAATTTTAGTCAGTAAATTATACTTATTGGAACAGCAAAAAAAAGCAGCGGAAATCGGTGGCTTGAGATCAGAAATTCAAAGCGGTAAGGGGACAGCCGAATGGGGTTCGCAAATCAGAAATTATGTTTTGCATCCTTATAAATTAATTAAAGATCTGCGCACGGGCGTCCAGTCCGGCGAGCCGGAACAGGTGCTGGACGGTGATCTGGATGAATTTATTGAAGCGGAAATTAAGGGCATATAAAAATATTAATATGATAGTCTACCAAAATGTTTCCAAAATTTATAACGGCTGCAAGGCCTTGGACCGGGTTAATGTGACCATTAAGGCCAAGGAGTTTGTTTCTATTGCCGGGCCGTCGGGCGCTGGCAAATCAACATTTCTCAAATTACTGATTGGCGAAGAGAAGCCGACTATGGGCAAGATTTTTTTGGATAAGCAAAATATCCATTTTTTGAAGGATGCTGATATGCCACGTTTGCGCCGGAAAATCGGTATGGTCTTTCAGGATTTTCGGTTGCTGCCGGACCGGACGGCTTATGAAAATGTCGCTTTTGCCATGCAGGTGGTCGGCGCTTCCGACAAGGAGATAGCGCAGGATGTGCCGCAATTGCTGGAGTTGGTTGGTTTAGTTGATAAATTAAACCAATTTCCGCCGCAGCTGTCCGGCGGCGAACGCCAGCGGGTGGCGATCGCCCGGGCTCTCATCCACCGGCCGCCGGTGATTTTAGCCGATGAGCCAACCGGCAATTTGGATTTATTAAATACTTGGGATATTATTAGAATATTGCAGAAAATTAATCAGTTGGGCACAACCATAATTTTAGCGACGCATGATCGCGAAGTGATTAATAATTTAGGCAAGCGAGTCATAACTTTTGATAAAGGCCGGATTATCAGGGACGAGGAGAACGGAAGATACATACTTTAGAATTTTCAATTTTCAGTTCTCAATTTTCAAATAATAACTAAATTTTTTATGTTTAAAACGAATCTTATTAGAATTATTAAAGCCGGCTGGCAGAGTTTTGTCCGCAATTATTGGTTGTCAACCGCGACGGTGGCGGTCATGGGTTTAAGCTTGATGGTAATTGGTTGTTTAATGCTTTTTAATGTGACCATTCAATCCATTACTGACAATTTAGAAAATCGGGTTGATATCAGCGTTTATTTTAACGGTGATGTCGAAGAAGCCAAAATTTTAGCTATCCGGCAGGAATTAATTGAACTGGAACAAGTGAAAAATGTTGACTATATTTCGCAAGAGCAGGCGCTGGCAGATTTTCAAGCTAAACATAAAGGCAATGAGGTGTTACTCCAGAGCTTGCAGGAATTTGATCAAAATCCGCTGGAAGCCAGCTTGAATATTAAAGCAAATCAGGCCTCGCAATACGAATCGATTGCCGAATATTTATCGCAGGACCGGTTCGGCAGCGTCATTGATAAAATAAATTATAAACAAAACGAGGAAATTATTAACCGGTTAATGCGCCTCACGACCAACATTCAGCGCGCCGGCTGGATAATTTCGCTGGCGCTGGCTTTGTTGGCGGTTTTGGTTACTTTCAACACCGTGCGCCTGACAATGTTTAATTGGCGCGAGGAAATTTCCGTCATGCGGCTGGTTGGCGCCGCCAATTGGTTTATCCGCGGGCCTTTCGTGGTGGAAGGCGTGATTTATGGCATTGTTTCATCGCTCGGCACCCTGCTTCTGCTTTTTCCGATTCTATTTTTAATCTCGCCGAAAATCACCAATTTCCTGCCGGATATTGATTTGCTCTATTTTTATCAGGTTAATTTCTGGGAATTCCTATTTTTACTGCTCGGGGTCGGTATTTTATTGGGCTCTCTTTCCAGCATCATCGCTGTCCGTCGGTACTTGAAGTCTTAATAAAATGATGGTATAAATTAAATAGAAAAAAATAATCCCTGAGTTCGCCTGAGGGATATTTTTTTAAGGTTTCTTGCGGGATCATCTAATGGTAGGATAGCGGACTCTGAATCCGTTCATCTAGGTTCGAATCCTAGTCCCGCAGCCGATGAACGAAGGTGAGGAGGTGCTGAGCGTAGAAACGCGAAGCGCTTTTCGACTCGCTTTGTTTTTATTTGAGCGAAGCCGAAGGACAAAAATATGTATTATGTTTATTTAATACAATGCGAAGATGAAAGTATTTATACTGGTATCACTAATAATTTAGAGAGACGATTTAAAGAGCATGCAGATAAAATAGGCGGCCATTATACCAGAGCGCACAAAGTTAAAAAAATTTTGTATTCCGAGAAATATCCAACACGTAGCGATGCTTTAAAGCGCGAAGCGCAGATTAAGAGTTGGAAGAGAGAAAGAAAATTGGCTTTAATTAGATTAAAAAATCAATTTTAGAATAATTATTAAAAATAAAAACCTATGGACAAAATAACAAGAGAAATGCAAAGTCCGGATGCTCAACGTGGTCTGGAATATAAAGAACAAAAAGAATGGGAAAGCCGGCCGGAATTACTTTTGGAAAAGATTGGCTTGGCGCGGGAGAAATTGGTTAAAATTATTGATGAACATCAGGAGGGGGATTTTTTTAACCAAGGCATTGGCGAGGCGGGGAAGAAATTATCGGATCATGTTTTTGAAAAACAGGGGCGGGGGATTAATAATTTATCGCTCTCTGAAATTGACGAGCTGAAAGAAAAATTGGGCTTTGCGCATTATGAAAATATTTCTTTATTGATAATCGCCGAGGCCTATGAAGCGGCGCAAAGAGATGCCGCCAAGAGGCATTAGCAATTTAGTATGATAAGAAATCTGTTTATAGATGCAGACGGAGTAACTGTTTTGGAGAGAAAGAGATTCGGCAATCGTTTGGCGGAAGAATTTAATATTCCTTATGAAAAAATATTGCCTTTTTTCAAAAAAGAATTTGCAACCTGTGTTAAAGGGAAGGCAGATTTAAAAAAAGAAATCATCAAATATTTTTCAGATTGGGGATGGACTGATTCAGCAGAGGCCTTGCTTAGCAATTGGCTTTCGGGAACAAAAGCGAATGAAAATATTTTAGAAATTATTGACCAGTTGAGAGAAAATAAAATAAATTGTTACCTTGTTTCTGATCAAGAAAAATATCGGGCAGAATATATTACTCAAGAGTTAAATTTTAAAAACCGTTTCGATAAATGTTTCTTTTCTTGCGATTTGGGTTTTCGGAAAATTGAGCGTGATTTCTATTCGGAAGTTTTAAAACAAATAAAAGTATCGCCGCCGGAAGTGGTTTTTTGGGACGACGATGAAAAAAATCTTAATGTTGCTAAAGGGTTCGGTATCCAAGCCGAGCTTTATGTTGATTTTGATGATTTTATTAAGAAAATAAGAGAATCTTTTGGGGTGGGGTTGTAAAACCCGTTTATATTAATATGAAATTGATGTGGTAGCCAAACGGCAAGGCATATCTCCGCAAGAGATATTTAGCAGGTTCAATTCCTGCCCACATCTCAAATAATATGACCGCTAAAGAATATATAGAAAATAGTTTAAGTGAATTAAAGGCGGGCATCTCTTCGCCGGCAAGATTTGAATCAAAAGATAATTTGGCTGATTTTATTTTTAAAGCCATTATGTCCAAAAAATTCCGGAAATTAAGCGTCTCGCCGGAATATCAATCCTATGTCCGCGAAGTTATCGAAAAAAGCATTGTTAATGATGAGCCGATTAAATTTGTTTTTCCTTTTGGCGCCTATAAATTATGGCGGCTGGAGGAAACTCCAGAAGCGGACTGGGCCGAATTATTTACTTTAATGTACTATGCTAAATGGCTGAAACCCATAGTCGAAGCGTATAAGCCCGGCGTTTGGTTTGATTTCAGTTCAGATGCCGTCATTGTTGAAAGAATGGATAATATCCCCAAAAGCCAGACGGAAGCGTATGAAAAAAGTTTCAATACGATAATAGATTTCCTTAAAAAATACTTGCCGGAAAACTTAAAATTTACTTTAACACCAGTCGCTTCGCGCTACACGCCCGAAGAATTTGAGGAGGATTTAAAAGAAAAAGTTGTTTTGATGCAAGAGAAGTTGGGCGGTTTGCCGGTTTTGGATGAAAAGCATAAACGAATGGTTGAGCTTAATGTTAAATTAAAACCCGGTCAGGACAAAGACCCTTTGTGGCGGGAGAAAGTAGAGCTGATACATCAGTCATATTATACGGTCAGCAAGCGCCGATCATATAATAAAGCTGATGATAAAATCGTTGCTTTCACGCTCAAAACGGCGGATGGCCGATGCGTTCCCATCGGGACAACAAAAACCTCCGTGGCAAAATTTTGGTGCGGTGTCGGCGTGCTCAAAAAAATAAAAGACGGATTTATTGAATATATCCTTTCGCCATCGCAATTAAAATCAAGTGTTTTTAATAAGGAAAATATATTGATTGATGGTTTGGGGCTAAAAAATTTTAAAACTATTAGGATAATTGATTAGGATTTAAACAACATGAAACCAGCGTTCGTTGTTATCGATATGAATATTGATTTTTTCGAGGAGAGTCCGGCGCTCATGGAGCGGAAGGATTTTTTGGTTAAAAATATTAATGATTTGGCGGCTTATTTCAGGGATAAAAAAATTCCCGTCATTTGGATTAGGCAGGAATTTAAGGCGGATTTATCGGATGTTTATTTATTTATGAAAAAAACGGGCCGGCGGGTGACAATTCAGGGAACGCGCGGCGCAGGGCTTTTAGATGAGTTGGATAAAAGAACGCAAGATTTGGTTATTGTTAAAAATAGATATAGCGCGTTTTTTAAAACCGAATTGGAAAAATTTTTGGCGACTAATAAAATTGATACTCTTGTTTTAGCGGGTATTAATACTCATGCTTGCGTCCGAATGACGGCGATCGACGCCTACGAAAGGGATGTTGAAGTTATGTTGGCCGAAGACTGCGTGGAATCATGGGATAGGGAGCACCATGATATCACTTTACGCTATTTTGAAAAAAGTATGGGGATCGAGGCATTATCAAACGAGCAGTTGAAAAATAAATTTTAAGGCATCAATCGGATAACCTATAATTTTTTGGCAATAGTTAAAAAATTTATGAATGCGTCTAAAATAAAAACTAGCGCGAGCATTTTATTTTTTATCATTTTGGCCGGAACCGGGTATGTTTTTAGAGACCAATTGTCTCAAAATTTTGGGCGCCTGTGGAATCGATATTTGCCTTGTACTCAGCCGATAACTTATAAGATCGGCAATTTTGATGAAAGATTTAATATCAGCCAAGATGATTTTTTGGCCGCTGTTGCGCGAGCCGAGCAAATTTGGCAAACGCCGGTTAATAAAAAACTTTTTACGTATAGTCCGGATAGCGCTGTTTTGACCATAAATTTGGTTTACGATTTTCGCCAAGAATCAACTCTTCAGCTGCAAAAATTAGGGATTGCTATCCATGACGACCGAAGTTCTTATGATGTTTTGAAGGCCGAATATGACTCTTTGCAAGCTGCTTATAATCAGCAGAAAACCGTGTTAGATATTTTAAATAATAATTATCAGGCTCAAGAGGCGGCTTATGAGGAGGCGGTGGCTTTTTGGAATAGCCGTGGCGGGGCACCGGTTGGGGAGTTTAATAAGTTAAATCGAGAAAAACAAAAATTAAACGACCAGGCTATTATTATTGAACAAGCTCAAGGCAGTTTGAATGAATTAGTTAATTCCATTAATGCCGTCGTTGATGCCTTGAATAAACTAGCGAGAGAATTAAATCTGGGTGTCAGCGATTATAATAATATTGGCGCCCAGCGGGGCAGTGAATTTCAGGAGGGGCAATATAAAAGCGATGCGACGGGACAGGAAATTAATATTTATCAATTTGATAATAAAAACAAATTAATCAGAGTTTTGGCCCATGAATTGGGCCACGCCTTAGGGTTGGACCACTCAGATAACCCCAAATCAATTATGTATAGGATAAATGAAGGTAGTAATGAAATGCCAACGCCGGATGATATCGTTGCTATAAAAAAAATATGCAGGGTTGAGTAACCAATAAGTTGGATTATTCATTTGCCATTTATTGAATTTTGTGCCATACTTTAATTAGGTAGGATTATATGAGATATCTGCCCAAGGGCGGATTTTTGTTTTAAAATCCTCCCCAACCCTCCCTAGAGGGAGGGAGTAAAAAAGTTCCCCTCCTTTAGGAGGGGCTAGGGGAGATTTGAACTTATGGAAATACGCAATATCGCTATTATCGCTCATGTTGATCATGGAAAAACCCGTCTGACGGATGCTTTGATGCGCCAAACCGGCATGGTCGGCGAGGGTGTGAGCATGGATTCTAATGATTTGGAAAAAGAGCGGGGCATTACGATTTATTCTAAAAATACTTCCGTTTTTTATAATGACAGGAAAATTAATATTGTGGATACGCCTGGGCACGCGGACTTCGGTTCGGAAGTGGAACGCGTTTTGCGTTCGATTGATTCGGTTTTACTGGTGGTAGACGCCCAAGAAGGGCCGATGCCGCAGACCAAATTTGTGCTGAAAAAATCGCTGGAATTGGGCTTAAAACCAATTGTCGTTATTAATAAAATAGATAAGCCGGCTGCCCGGCCCGCCTGGGCGCACGAAGAAGTGCTGGCATTATTTATGGATTTAGGCGCCAATGACAAACAACTTGATTTTACGACTGTCTATACTAACGCTAAAGAGGGTATCGCTAAAGTTAATTTAACTGATGAATCAAAAGATTTGACGCCGCTTTTGGAAACTATTTTACGGGAAGTGCCGGCCGCATCTTCAGCGGAGTTGGCTGAGCGGCCGTTTCGTTTCCAGCCGTTTAATTTGGGCTATGATAATTTTTTAGGGCGGCTGGCTGTCGGCCGGCTTTATGAAGGGACATTAAAAAGCAACGCTAATGTTTTAGTTAAAAAAGCGTCGGGCGAAACCCGAAGCGGAAAAATCACTAAGCTTTTTACTTTTCGGGGATTAAACCGCGAGGAAGTGGCCGAAGCTGTGGCTGGCGATATTGTGCTGTTGGCCGGCTTGCCTGA
>Ga0075936_13_pt2 | contig 62797 bp, 77 predicted proteins | sample RifGroA2_FD_67945 | JGI IMG/M metagenome (GOLD analysis project Ga0075936, IMG submission 67945) | Parcubacteria bacterium GW2011_GWA2_42_11 | reverse complement strand
GCCACTTCCTTTGCTTCCGGCGTACCAGCAATCATGGCGGCAAAAAAAGACAAACTCTTACCTTGATGTTCATTCCACCAACCATCGTCTATCTGCCAATCACGGCCGAGAATCTGTGAACCGATAGCGTTGACCTGTTCTCGGGTAGCAGAGGTCGAAGTTGCGCCTCCGTCTAAATTATGTTCAAATACAGAACCAGAAGCGTAATTAGACAAAATAGCAGGTCCAAGTATCGGATCGCCGCCAACAGCCGCTAGAACTGGCCCCTCTAAATCTGGATTATTTCTCGTCACCGCGCTTATGCCACCAGTCGCTATATCAGTTGCTGTTTCCCAAAATCCCGCTTTAGCCTCATCGACTCCCAACGCTTTAAGCGTTTTTTCACTAACCGTATTCTCCCCGCCAGCCTTGCTTTCAGTTTTTTTCTGCTCAGTCACATTTACCTTCCCAGCCGGCGCTTTATTAATTAAACCTGTCGTGGCGGCCAAGCCGCCCAGCACGCCAATAGCGGTTTTAAGGCCGGCTGATAATTTATTCTTTTTTTTCTTCTTTATTTTTCTTTCAATTTTGATCAGAGGTTTTTTATCCATATAATTAATTTAAATTATTAACTAAATCAAAAAAATATTTTCCCTAATGTCTACGCCCCCGGCGGAATAACCAATTCCTGCCCCACGGAAATCATCTTTGGATCCTGAATTTTATCACGGTTAGCTTCATAAATTCTCTGCCATTTGGCGCCAGAGCCATATTGCTGTTCAGCAATTTTCCACAACGAATCACCTTTCTTAACCGTATAGGTTGCGCCCTGCTGGACCGATGATTGAGTGGCGACGGGTCCCGGCGCCTCGCCAGTATCAACTAAAATTGGCTGGACCGAAGAGCCTTGCTGCGCTTCCGCTTCTAAGGCCGTTGCTGTCGGCTGGCTGGTCGGTCGAGTATCGCCAAAATGGATTTCTGAAGCCGGCACGACTATTTCGCCGGTCAATAAATTAACAATGCCATTCGGTACCCGGGCATAAGTATTGCCACCGGCATAGGATGGATCAGTTTTTAATCTGGCTAGTTCGGTGACGGAATCGTCAAGGGTCATCGCCGATGCCGCCGTCACCCCCAACGCCCCGCGTGTCGCCTCTGCCATCGGATTTTCGCCTGCGCCCCCGGCTTCGCCTTCGGTTTTTTCCTGTTCAACCAAACGGACAATGCCAGCCGGCGCTTTATTGACTAAGCCGGCAGTAGCCGCTATGCCCCCCAACACGCCCATCGCGGTTTTCAAACCGGTTGATAGATACCCCTCCCTTTTTTTCTTTTTTATTTTTCTTTCTACTCTGACCATAAAATTTTAATTATATTATTAATTAAATTTATATTATAAAATTGAGAAAATATTACTTAAACTCCCTGCTAATACCAGTCTAGCATTATCGCAAATAAAACTATATAGTTTTATCCACACCCTTATTATCCTCAACTGAAATCCACCTGCAAATCCCCCTCAATCGCAATATCTATTTTTATATCATCAATCATTTTAACAAATAATTCCTTGGCCCGTAGCGCGTATTCCACCACCGGGTCTTTATCACCAAAAGCCATTAATCGGGCAGCTTTTTGCAGTTGGATTAAATCTTCCATCTGCTCTTGCCACTTTTGGTCAATAATCTTCAAGTTTTTTACCCTTATTTTTTCGTCCAATTCGGTCAAAAATCTGGCCCGAAATTTATAAAAAGCGGCCCGCTGGCGGTCATAGACTGCGTCAAATTCGTATAAACGCTTGCGCGAATCAAAATGCAGGTTTTCAGCCAACTGCTGGGCTTCATTAATTTCTTCTTGCAGGAAAGCATTATTCATTGGCCGGTCTTCCGGCAAATTCATTTCTTCCACCACTTGCCATAGTTCATCTGACCCATAAATTTCAATCAAATCGTCTTCCATTGATAAATGAAATTGTGAAGAGCCAATTTGCCCCTGCCGGCCGGCCCGGCCGCGCAGCTGATTATCAATACGCCGCGACTCATGGCGTTCTGTACCGATAACATGGAGACCCCCCGCGCGGATACCGCCAACCGATAATAAAATATCCGTGCCGCGGCCGGCCATGTTGGTCGCGACAGTTACCATACCTTCCTGCCCGGCTTGAGCAATCTGCTCTTCTTCTTGCTGATGATGCTTAGCGGTTAATAGCTGGTGCGGAATACTAAGTTCGTTTAATTGTGTGCTAATGGCTTCCGCTTTTTCTACGGTCCGGCTGCCAATCAGCACCGGCTGGCCCTTGCGGTGGCGCCGGCCGGTTTCTGAAGCAATAAATTTCATCTTGCTCTCTTCAGTTAAATAAAAAATATCGGCAAAATCGTGGCGCTTCAGCAGCTCACGAGTCGGCACAACAAAAATATCTTTATCATAAACCTCACGGAATTCATCTTTAGCGGTTAAAGCCGTTCCTGTCATGCCGGACCACTGATGATACAGACGGAAAAAGTTTTGATAAGTAATTTGCGCCAATACTAAATTTTCCTCTTTAATTTTGACGCCTTCCTTCGCTTCAATAGCCTGATGCAGATCTTCCATCAGCCGCCGGTCAGGCGTGAGACGCCCGGTGAACTCATCCACCAGCGCCACCTCGCCCCCTTCTATCAGATAATCACGATTTTTTTTATAAAGCGCTTTGGCGCGCAGCGCTAAATTTAATTGATAATTGAAATCCGCGTCGCGTAAAAATTCCTCACCGCCCTGCGTCATAGCCAATAATTTTTCCTGGCCGGCAGGCGTTAGCTCCACGCCAAAAAATTTTTCGTCTGTTTCATAATCAATATTTTCTTCCAGCCGGTTCGCCAAATCGGCAAAAATGACAAAAATCTCATTTTTTTTCGCCTGATCCAATAACTTAGCAATAATCAGCGGCGTCCGCGCTTCATCAATTAAAATTGAATCCACTTCATCAATCAAGCCAAAATTTAAACCCCGCATCACCCGTTCGCTGTCCGCCATCACCATATTATCGCGCAAATAATCAAAACCGGCTTCCGAATTAGTCACATAAGTAATATCGCGGGCATAATTTTCCCGGCGTTCCGCCGGCTTCATCGTTTCGGTGACCACGCCAACCGTTAAATTTAAAAAATCAAAAACCGGCTTGACAATCGCCGCGTCACGTTGGGCTAAATAGTCATTGGTAGTAATAATATGGACGCCTTGGCCGCTAAGCGCGTTCAAATAAGCCGGCATAATAGCGGTAATGGTTTTGCCTTCGCCGGACTTCATTTCAATAACCTTGCCCTGATGAATCGCCACGCCGGCCAGCACCTGTTCTTCGTAAGGCATTTTTTTTAAAAAACGCCGCGTCGCCTCCCGCGCCGTGGCGAATGCTTCGATTAAAATATCATCAATTGTTTCTCTGCCGGTTGGCGGAGCCAGCCGCTGTTTAAACTCCGCTGTCTTGGCAGCCAAAGCACTATCGGATAATTTTTGGAAAGACGATTCCAATAAAAAAATGTGCCGGGCCAGAGGCAAAATCTTGTTAATTTCTTTAATATTCTCCCAGCGGTCATATTTAGTTTTCAAGTCATCAATAAAACCCATACCAAAATATTTTAAAATATTATTTACTTTTATTATAATCGGCAACGATAAAAAAATGAAGACGTATTTTTATCTTGACCGAATGAATCGATTATACGTAGTATACACTTCGCACGTTTTTTGTGCCATTTGTTTCCAGGAATATTTTTTGATTTGTTCCAAGCCGCGCCGCGCCAACGTCTGGCGCAAACCGCCATTAGTTAAAACAGAATTTATTTTAGCCGCCATGTCAGCTGGATTTAACGGATCAAAATAGATTGCCGCTTCGCCCAAAATTTCCGGCAAACAGGTGGCATTGGAAGAAATGACCGGCACGCCGCGCGCCATTGCTTCCAGCGGCGGCAAACCGAAACCCTCGCACAGCGACGGAAAAATATAAGCGCTCGCGCTGCAATACAGCTGGACTAAATCATTCTCCGGCAAAAAATCCGTAAAGATTACCGGCTGGCCAGCTGGTATATTTTTTTTCAGTCGTTTATAAAAATAATCCTCCTCGCCGACCAGCACCAGCTGCCCCTGATAATGATAATCACGAATAAGAATTTCCAATGCTTTAATTAATCGCTCTAAATTTTTATGCGGATAAGCGTTGCCCGTATAAAGCAGATAAGGCTTGGCGATATTTCGTTTTTTTAAATACTCGTCAGCCGGCGCCTGGCATTTTATGTCTTCATTGGCAACGCCTTCATAAGTAACAATAATTTTGGCCGGCCATATCCGAAAATGCTTAAGAATGTCATTTTTAACATAATTAGAAACCGTAATGATTTGGTGCGCCCGTTTTATCGCTGACCAAATAACCAACCGATAAGCCAGATTTTTCAACCAATATTTTAAATAACCCCGGGTTGAAGCGCGCCGCGTGGCAAAATGGCGTAGAATCAAATCATGAATTGTCACGACGAATCGGCCCTGATAAAAAATCGGCACGTTAAAGTGAGGAAAATGCATCAGATCGACGCGCTGGCGGCTGATAATCCACGGCAAATAGATCTGCTCAGCTAGAGAATACCAGGGATAATCGGCTAAAACTTTTTTAAAGCGCGAGTTAGCCGGCTGGAAATGCTCAAAATTTTCCCGACGCAAAAAAATTACGTAATTATTTTGCGCATCGCTTTTTTCCAAACCCTCAATTAATTTTTGAGTATAACGACCCAAACCTTTGGCTTGCGGACCAAAAAATCTGGCGTCTATGCCGATGGTCATAAAAAATTATTGACTCATGAATTCCATCGTCTCCTGTGCGCACCTGTCCCAAGAAAATCTTTTCGCTTGCCGCAGTCCAGCCGCAATTAAATCGTTCTTTAAATTTTCATCTGCCAAAATTTCATTCATCGCCCAAGCAATTTCTTCATAATTATAAGGGTCAACCATTAGAGACGCTTCGCCAACGATTTCCGGGAAACAAGAAGTATTGGAGGTTATTGTCGGCACGCCGCAAGCCATCGCCTCCAGGGGCGGAAAACCAAAACCCTCAAAAAAACTGGGAAAAACAAAAAGCGACGCCAAATTATATAAATAGACTTTATCTGCCGGTTCAATAAAACCAGTGAAAAATAGATCAGCGGCCAGCGGCGACGCCTTGGCCGCCGTCAAAATATCATCAAATAACCAGCCACGCTGGCCGGCAATAACTAATTTATGATCGCCTTTATACCGCTGGCGCCAGATCTCATAAGCATGAATCAAACCGACCACATTTTTACGCGGTTCAAGCGTGCCAAAATACAAAATAAATTTTTCTGGTAAATTATATTTCTCTTTAACATTTGCTATTTGCCCGGCGGCCAACGGATTATTGATGATTTTTTTATATTCCTCCCCCACTCCTGAATAAATAACTTTAATTTTAGCCGGCGGCACGGCGTATAAATCAATCAAGTCGTTTTTGGTTGACTCAGAAACAGCTATAATTTTATCGGCGCCCCGCGCCCGCTCTCGCGGCGCTAAAAATTGATGCCATAAGCGTTTGCGCCAAGGAAAAAATTCCGGAAAATATTCAAAAGATAAATCGTGGAAAGTCGTTACTTTCCGGCAAGCGGCCGAGACCGGCGCTAATAAAAAATGCGGCGCGAAAAAAATATTCGCCCCGCCCAACAATTTATCAATTTTCGGCAGGCTTAAAAATTTGGCCGCCGGATCAAATAAAAAACGGTTGGGCAAAGAAAATTCTTTGAGTTCAACATTTGGCAAAGCCAGCCAAGGATAATCAAGCGCCGCGCGCGACCAGGCATTATAAAAAAGCTTAAATTTAACTTGCGGATATAGAACCACCAGCCGGGACAGAAGATTAATGATATATTCTTCTATGCCGGTTCGGCTGCCCCGAGCCAACACACGGATATCAACACCAATAGTCATAAAAAATATCCCGAAACTTATACTTACTAAAATATTATTTCAAGTATTCTTTCGCCGCCAAAATAAAGAAACCGGCTACTAACCCGATGACAAACCCCGCCGCCATGCTTGGCCACAAATCAAAAGGATTATTGGCAATCACCGGTTCACCGGCAGAAATCAAAAAATAGATTTTCTGCGTTGAGCCGGTATCCGGCAATCGGGATTTTTCAACCACGACCGCGCTGATGGCCTGGGCTAGATTGCGCGCCTCTTGTTCAGTCGGCGCGCTAAACCTGATTTCCACCAAATTAGGGGAAATTTTACTCGCTTTAAACCGGCGCGCCAAATCGTTCAAAGATAAGCCGGCTGTATCCATTTTAGCGCGCTGATAAACAATTTTCGGCAATTCCGGCGTTTTAAACCAACCGACAATCGTACCGCCAAATTCATCGGCGGCTTTGAGAGCATAATAATCGTCGTATTGGTAATCAATCGCCGGCTGCGCGCCTGACCGGTTAACCGCCAGCGTTAAAGAAACATTATAATTCTGGGCAGCACGCCAGTTAAAAAATCCGGCGGCCAAGGCTATTGCCAATGCACCGACAAAAATCCAGCGATATTTTTTAAACCAATCCATAACTTTTTCATTTTTTTGATTATTCATATTATTTTTTAAGATTATTAATATAATCTTTTATCTTCTGCTTAAAAACTTCTTTATCAAACTTAGCGGCCGCGGCACGAACCCTATCCGCGGAAAAAACTAAATTATCAAATTCCTTAAGCGCCGCCAGCAAAGATGTCTCCGTTTGTTCATCAAAAAAAATACCGCTTTCCCCTTCTTTAACTATTTCCAAGGCGCCGCCAGCCCGATAGGCAATCACCGGCCGACCAGCAGACATTGCCTCAACCAATGTAATGCCAAAATCTTCCTCCTGTGCAAAAACAAAAGCCCGGCAACCGGCATACAATTGTTTTAAACGCTCGTCATCCACTAAACCCAAAAACTCAATGTTTTCGCGCGCTATTTTTTGCAATCTCTTTTTTTCCGGCCCATCGCCGGCAATTTTCAACGGCCAGCCCAACTGGTTAAAAGCCTTAACTGCCAAATCAATCTTTTTATAAGATAAAAAACGCGAAATAATGAAAAAATAATCTCCGCCGGCGCCATTTGATTCAAAATATTTTGTCTTCACCGGCGGATAAATAACTTCCGCCTGGCGATTATAATATTTTTTGACCCGCGAAGCGACAAAATTGGAATTGGCAATAAAATGATCAACCCGTTCGGCCGCCGCCTCATCCCAAACGCGCAGATAATTGATGAAAAACGGCGCGATTTTTTTAACAAGAGACGGATAGCCGAATTCCTCTATATACTTATGGCTATCATCCCAGGCGTAGCGCGTTGGCGTATGGCAATAACAGACGTGCCGGGTGCGCGGCCCGGTGATAACGCCTTTGGCAAAACTGGCCGAATCCGATAAAACCAAATCATATTTAGACAAATCAAACTGCTCAACCGCCAGGGGCATCAGCATCAAAAAAGATCGGTGATGTTTTTTGACCAACGGTAATTTTTGGAGAAATGAAGTTCTGATTTTCCGGCCAATAAAAGCGCCGCCGGTTTTTTGCTCATCGTAAAGCAAGGTAAAAATCGGGGCTTCGGGCCAAATTTCGCAAAAGGCCTCCAACACCCGTTCCGCCCCTCCGTATTGGGTTAAATAATCATGAACCAAAGCAACACGCATAATTTTTACTTCGCTGGTTTTTTTCTAAAGAACATGGCTAACGGCGTTTTAAATAATATTTTTAAATCTAGAGACGGCGACCAGTTTTCAATATAAAAAATATCCAATTTAGCTTCTTCGTCAAAATCAATTTCCGAACGGCCGGAAATTTGCGCCATACCGGTCACACCAGGCTTAATATTAAAAACTTTTCTATGCCATTTTTCATATTTGGCAACCTCTTTAGGTATGTGGGGCCGCGGTCCGACTAAACTCATATTACCAAATAAAACATTAAAAAATTGCGGCAATTCATCTACGCTCGTTCTCTCAATAAACCGCCCGAAACGCGTCCGGCGCGGATCATTTAACACCTTAAACACCGGCCCTCGGCGGCCGCTTTGCTTGGCCGCCAATTCGTCTTCAATTTGGCTGGCCCGACCGCTGGCGTCATATTGCGGACCAGTACAAAATTCTATTTTCATTGAACGAAATTTATAGGTGTTAAAGAGACCGTCTGGACTTACCCGCTGATTTTTATAAATTATCGGCCCGCGCGAATCTAATTTAATAATAATAGCGATTAAAATCATCAGGGGCGAGAAAACAATAATAAAAAAAATCGCGCCCAAAAAATCAAAAATCCGCTTGGCAATCTTGCCCCAGCCATCCAGTGCCGTCCGTTTGAGTTCAATCAGCGGCGCGCCGCCCAGCATATCAAAATCAACATTAATAGTTAAGGTCTGAAAAAGATTAGGCACAAATTTAAAATCAATATGTTTTTCCTCGCAAAATTCAATCAGCCATAAAACCTTTTCCCGTTCAAAATCCGGATTGGCCAAAATTATATCGTCAATTTTTTCCCGTTCGATTGTTTCTGTTATAGCCGCCTGATCTAAATCTTTAAAATAACCGATTAAATTATAACCGAGTGCGGGCGTTTCTTTTATTTCTTCCATAATTTTTTCTGATACGCCATCGCCGCCGACAATCAAAACATTATGGGCACCGACTAAATTATGCCCGACTAAAAAACGCCGCAGTATTTTTACCGCCAAGCGGCCAAAAGCGACCAAAATAATCGCCAATAGCCAACCGGCTAAAATAATAAAACGCGAATCAAAAAATTGGCCCTTAATAAAAATATAAAAAATAATCACGCCTAAGCCAGCCGAAGCCGCCACCACAATCCGTAAAAATTCCTCAAAGGTTTTCCAGCGCCTAATTTTATATAAACCGGCCATAGCAAAAATAATCAGCCAGCAGAAAGCAAAAAGAGACACCAAGCCGAAATAGCTGTCTAGCGGTAAATTTAAATTAAATAAAACCGGCCGCCATTGGGCGATCCAATCGCTGGTCCGCAAAGCATAAGCCAGCATGCCGGCGGCTAGCAGCATGACATAATCAACCGGCACTAACGCCGCCGTAAAAATAAGTTCTGCTCTTTTCATAATATTTTATCGCCTCTAACGGCTTTCGTTATCTTTATCTTACTCTAAAAATTAGGCATAAATCAAGCCAAACAAAAAACCCAAGCAGGTAATAAGCCGGGTTCTGTACTGGGAGTCATCTGTCTGGTCCCGATGTTGCCATCGGGATCTGGCGAGCTACTTGTCTTATGAGACTCAAGCTTGTGTGCCTCATAGTTTGCTCTTGCTTTCAGTAAGGGTTTAGCCGTTTCATCCCTCACTTCGTTCGGGATAAACCCGAGTTTATTTGAGGGGTGGCCCGATTTTACCCGGGCCGTTCGGCCCTTTCGGACCAAACCGTTTCTGTTCGCACCTCGCACCTCACGGTGGACGGCTGTTAGCCGCTACTTTTTTATCCCCGCTAAAAGCGGGGAGAAAGCCCGGACTTTCCTCCCCCATTTTATAAAAAATGAGGGCAACTCCTGCCTGCTTGGGCATTAATATATTACCTAAAATACATTATTGTGTCAACAAACTCACTCAATGCTTATATTCTCCATCACCACATTAGCATCAGCTTGTATATCTAATGTCTCGCCGATTTCCCGCCAATAATCAGCGGCCGAATGTTTAGCGCCGCCATATTGAAAGCGTATATACTTGAGTTCAGAATTACTACTCGGCGCGAAAATAATAGGACTAATGATTCTATTTTTGCTCTTTTAAGTACTCTCCCTAAGTTCTTGTCTTTTATATTTGAGAGTAGTATATTTAAATCAAAAGATTACTACTATGAAGACAAAAGCCCAAAAACCAGTTAGGGAGTTTGGGTCAAAATGCGCACTCCGTTTGAGCACAATCTTTGTTTGTGCTTTTTTAGTTTATGAAAGAAAAAAATAAAACAATCTTAATAATTTTGGTGGTTATTTTATTCGTTGTATTTTGTCTTGCCTATACTTTTAGATTTGTGATTGATTATGGGTGCGCCTCTCCTAAACTTTATTCTACGAATAAAGAAGGGACGGCGCTGGAAAAAATATCTTCAACATCTTTTCTTGGTATACGCTGCATGCTATGGAATAAAATGTTTCAAATTCAGGAAAATCTTTAAACTATATAAATAATATGAAAAACTTTCTAAAAAATTGATTCAAAAAATAATTTATGAAAACAATTAACGAATTAAATAGCAAAGCTTGGTATCGGTTATTAAAAGTATTTTTTATATTGGTCTTTATTTTTATAATCGTTGCTTATGTGGAAATGATTTCGACTAAAATGATGGATAATATTAATCTTGAAAAATCTACAATTAAATGCGAATCCGGAAATAAAGAAACCTCTTTAAAAGACGCTGGCATTTTACCGTCTATCTATTATATAGATTCTCATACAGATTACCTTATTAGGACACGATGCGGAAAGATTAAATTTATTCCTTCAGAAAACAAATTTTCAAATATAATAAATAATGAAGGCGACTATTCAGTCGACTTAATTTATTACAACGACTGGATTGGAATGATTGTTAGAATAACAATATTTATAATTCTCCTTTCGGCTATTTTTGAAATTATCAGAAGAATTTTCTACTATATTGCCTTAGGAAAAATCAATCCTAGTGAGAAAAACCTCTTTAAAAAATTTATGAAAAAATAAAATTATGAAAAGTAAAATACTTGCATTATTTGGAATAGGAAGCTATATTTTATCTGTTTTGTCGTCTGTAACCGATTTAGATGATAACTCTGTCGCACCGATTGCCCTAATTTTAATATCAGGTATAGCAACTTTAGTATTTTATTTTTTAGCAACAATCCGTCTATGGAAAATACAAAAGATTGTGCCAATATTGCTTATTTTTTCGGCCATTCTTCTTATTGTATTATTAATAAGTCAGAGTGTTGTTCCTCTTTTAATAAATATAATCAAAATAATTAATGTTATAATGTTTATTCGGGTAATTTGTCTCCTTTGGACAATAGAAAAATATAAAGTTAGAAAAATTGATAGCCAAATTAACTTTAATTATAGAATATAATAATATTCATTTTGTTGATGAATAAAAGTTCGAAAATCGTCCCATCAAGTCCACAACCCTTGCATATATCGCAAGCATTTAATCTTCAGACTGCTGATGAAAATTTCGATTTTTTTGATGCAAATCTATCGTTTGACTCTAGGCTATATATAGACCCTTTTCTTTTAAGAAAAAGCAATAACCAAAAGGAAAGAGAATTATTTGATCATTTCGGTGACTTTTTCCGTTTTGCGTATGATTTAGCGTTAAAAGTCTCCGCCGAAGATAAAGATTATGATAAATTACGTGAATTTTTGAAGTTTGAAGAACCGAAAGAAATTAATCTAGGATATACAGAGCTTTCAAATCGCGGTCGCGGAAAAGGTCAGGATTTTGCGAATTTGTTATTTAATTTCTTTCTTACAAAATCAGCAAGTCGTCTTGTCAAGGAAGAGCTATTGTATCCAGATGGTAAATTTAATCCTTTTGCGCTAGAGGTGTTGACCAGTGGACTGGGACCCGATGGAATAGGTGATATTACGACGAATTTAATTGCTGATTATCTTATTAAATATACACAGGAGCGCGCCAAAGCGTTAGGTTTACCACTCAAATCTCTTCCCGTAGATACCGATGGATTTAATTTTGATCCTGATGAAATGAGGTGGAATGGTGGAAACTATTACGATTTGCCGGAAAATCCCATTCACAAAGGAGAAGCAATAATTTTTGTTCCCAACCGCCTGCTACGCGCAATTGATGTAGAAGGTGATAAAAGAATAAGTCGAATCGTTGGTATTTTGCGAGAAGATTTAACTCTTAGAGAAAAATTTACCTCCCTAATTTCTAAAAAAATAAGCGAAGTGAGTCTTAAAGAAGTACAAGAGGCTATTATCAAGGATAATTCAATTCTCAAAAAATATATTCAACTTCTTGAACGCGAGCATGTGGCAAGTTACGATTTTAATGAAGATAAACTCGGATTCCTTGGCTTCAGGAAATATTTTAATTTTTTTAAAACGATAGGATTGCCAGCGACGATTAAGATTAAATCCTGTAAAGAGTTATTTCAGCATATAAATAAATTTATAAATATCTTCAATGAAGAAATGATTGCACGAGATGGGTGGAAGAATATGTGGAAAGATGTGGCTCATACAAAGCCACAACCAGAGTCAACACTTGGACGCCATCTGCGTTCAATGGGCTTCGCATACTTTGCACATCTTCCAGAAGTGACTTTTATTGCAGAGATGGGGACTGGGCGTGGACCCGTCGACTTTACGATTATTTATCTTAACTGTAGAGTAGCCATTGAACTCAAGCTATTATCTAGCTCCGATTATATACATGGTATACAGATTCAGCTGCCAGCTTATATCCGGGCGTCTAATGTGTCGCATGCAATTTATTTAACGGGCCAACATTGGACTCGAGAAAACCGTCCAAAGATAAATCATGATAATCGCGTGACAGAAATTAAAAATATATTGCCACTGGTTTTAAAGGAGTTAAAGAAAACAAAACCAAATTTCATTAACTTAACTTACAGAAACATTGATTTGTCTCCTAAACCACCAGCGTCTAATATTCGTACAGCGTTAATTAAGTAAATATGACTTAACTTCGTTATATATTCGCCGCATTGAACAATATGAATAATGATGAAATAAAACCAAATAAAGAATGGCCGCCAGATCATTGGTCGCTTAATCAAAAATGGGCCACAGGAGCAATTTTTCGAGCCAGTGGTGGCCTTAATTTTTTGAATGAATGCTTAGAATATATTCATAGAGGAGGAACTGATGCTGCATACTCGCGATCTTTGTATGTTTTATTGTCTTACAATGTTGAATTAATTTTAGAAGCCTATCTGCTTCTGGCAAATGAGCAGTTTAAAAAAGATGAAAGGCAATTAAGGGCTGCACTTAGATGCAAACATAACCATGATCTTAAACAACTTTCAGACAAAATAGGAAAAGATAAATTACAAAATATAAATATTGCAGATGTGAAATCTGAAATAAAAAATGACCTAAAAAGATATGTTATTACAATAAGCAATAAAGATAAAATTATTGTAGAAGATTTGGAATGTGTCAGATATGATTTTGAAAAATATAATAAGCGTCGCGATTCTGATTTCAAAGAAGCAAAGAGAATGAAAGGTGAGATATGGAATCTTCTTAATATTACAAAAATTATTATGAAAATGCTGCCGAAGCAATAACCCAAGAACCCTAGACAACGGAATAGAAAGTTTTTAGGGATTTTTTTAATATCATCATTTTCTCGAAAAACATTTCCACTTCGTCCCATAATCGCCGCTAAGCATAACTCAATAAAATAAGTTATTTAACAGGATAAATTATTACAAAAAACAGAATAAGCAAGTCCTATTTTTTGATTTATTCAAACTAACTTTATTTTTTAAAAAAGCCGACCTTAGGATTAAGGTTGGCAACACGAAAGTTCACCCTTATTATAGAAAAACGCCCGATGGGCGTCAAATCAAAGGGTGGATAAGTTTTTGGTAATAGGTAAAACTAAAATCCCCGGGAACCCTAGGCCGAATAATAAAATAAAAAAATATTAATAAAATATTTCTAGAGCGACGGAGTGGCCGCTGGCTTGGCGCAGCATCCCATCATCTTGCCGCCAAAAATCAACATGTAGATCGCCGCCAAACCGACCAAATCATAAATAATCGTCGTCAGGGTTGATGTTTCGCCAAAAATCGCAGCAACTAAATTAAAATCAAAAAATCCGACCAACCCCCAATTCAATCCGCCGATAACAACCAATAAAAAAGCCAACCAATTTAAAATTTTCATATTTTTTTATTAATATTTTTTTATACGAAAAAATAATCGTCGACCTTTATATAATAATTTTATCACCTGGCCACCCAGCCTGACAATACCATTTAAAAAACATTCAAAGAATTTATTATAGCTTTAAATTCCGCTAACGGAATCTCCTGAACATCCCAGTTATAAAAAACCAAACCCGGGAATTTGCTATTTTTTAGATTAACCAGGGCGGCCAGCCGGCCCGCGCCGACGCCAAGCACCGGCCCCTCCACGCCATACCGCTCCCCTTCAAAACTCTGGTCATCCAAAATTAGAATTTTGCCGAAATCTTTAGTAATAATTTCTTTTGGTAAAACCTCATAATCCTCAACCGGTTTAGCGGCAACAAATTTAAAATAATAATTGCCATTTTTTTCTAAAAAACCGCGCGTGTCCGTTAATAAGCCGCTGCGGCCGGCGCTAAAATCATCAGTAATGCCACCGAACTCCAATTGTTCCTGCTGGCTAAAAGTACCAGTTAATTTTTCTCCGGTCTGGCCGCCGGCTTTTCCGCCGACTAGAATCTCTATATTTACTTCGCCATAACGCGCCGGATATTCAAAAGAAAACCCTAATTCCGTGTTGGTATATTTTTTAATATTCGGATCGCTTGGAGTCGCCGTTGCTTCGGGCGTTTTATCTGCAGATAAATTTCCTCTGTTAAAATCTCCGAGGAAATAAACGACTGTCGCTGCAACAGCAATAAAAAACAAAACAATAATGACAATAAATATTTTTTTCATAATTTTAATTTTAAAAATAAATTTTTTACTAAAACAACTCTCCTTGTTCCTTATCCAGCGCTTGGTTGACCAGCCGGTCGGCTTCAGTGTTCTGTTCGCGCGGAATATGGATAAATTTAACCGGCCCGAAATCAATCAACGTATTCCAAACCCGGATAAAAAGAAGCTGGATATGACTCTCGGAAATTTTATACTGGTGGTTTAATTGTTTCATTACTAACTCCGAATCCATTCTGACTTCAATTTCCATTTCTTTAATCTTATCCTTGCCATAAAGCGCTTTGATTTTTTTCAGAGCAAGAATTACCGCCTGATATTCGGCTTCATTATTAGTCGCCGGGCCAATGGCCTCGCCATAAGACTTGATGGTTTCCCCTTTCTCATTGGCAATCACCACGCCAATCGCCGCCGGCCCGGGATTGCCGCGCGACCCGCCATCAGTATAAATAATATATTTCATAAAAATACACTTATAATATAATTTTAAGATTTTTTTATGTCAATAACCTTCAATTGTAGCTCCCGATTGCCATTCCATTCATCAATCAATAATTCAAACACCACATTAATCTTATCGCCAATTTTTAATTCGGCGTTGCCGTTTTTGGCCGCCAAGCCAAAACCAATGGCTTTAAAAGTTTTACCAATAATCTTCTCGGAAATCAGATCCATTTTCAAATGTTTGGAACCATTACCAACAACACGGCAGTTCTTTATTTCTAAATCTTTAACCAAAAATTTCGGCGGCTTATTACCCTGGCCAAACGGCTCAAATCGCTCCAAACCATCAAATAATTCCCAATTAATATCCTCCGGCGCCAGCTCTAAATCAATCTCTAATGACGGCATCAAATCCTCCTTCTTTAACATTTCTTTAGCCACTGCGTTAATTTTTTCTTTAAACAAACTGATTTTGCCTTCTGCTAAAACTACGCCGGCCGCCCCAGCATGGCCGCCAAAACTCTCCAAAATATCAGCACAACGCGCAATGCCCTCAACCAAATTAAAAGTCGGGATGCTGCGGGCCGAAGCGCGAGACAACGGCGTTTGCTGGCGAAAGATAAATGTCGGCCGATGATAACGGTCGGCGATTTTACCAGCCGCCAGACCGAGCATCCCCGGCAACCACTCCGCGCCTTTTTCCACAATGACATATTCTTTTTCTAAATCCTGATTCTTAATTTTCTCTTCAATCTGTGCCACAATCTCCTCAGTCATTTTTTGGCGCTGACGGTTTTGCGCATCAATTTTTTTTGCCAATTCACGCGCTTGTTCGCGATTCTTGGTCGTTAAAAGATCATAGGCCACTTGCGCGCTATCCAGCCGGCCAGCCGCGTTCAGCCGCGGCGCCAGCACAAAACCTAATGAATAAGCGTCTAAATTAGTTTTTAGCGATTCCCTCTCCAATACTGGATTCAAACGGGCAATTTTCATTAATTCCTGTAAGCCTGGCCGCGGCGTTTGCGCTAAAACTACCAAACCGTAACGCACTAATGTCCGGTTTTCGCCCAAAAGAGGCACCAAGTCCGCCACTGTCGCCAAACCGACTAAATCCAACAGCCATTTTTCCCAGCCGGCTTTTATCTTTTTTCCGCTTTTGGCAACCAACGCCTGAATTAATTTATAGACAACTCCGGCCGCCGCCAATTCCCGAAACGGATATTTGTCATCTGCCTGAAACGGATTAACAATCGCTTCAGCCGGCGGTAATTTAGCGCCAATTTCATGATGGTCAACAATCACGACAGCCATACCGAGCGTTTTAGCTAATGCCACTTCATTATAGTTGCTAATCCCGCAATCAACGCTAATGATTAATTTAATGCCTTGGCTGGCAATTTTTTTAATCGCCGCAGCATTGATGCCATAGCCCTCGCTGTTCCTATCCGGCAAATAGATACCGCCGAAATTTGCGCCCAGCTCTTCCAAAATTTCCTGTAAAATTACCGTACTGCAAACGCCATCGGCGTCAAAATCGCCATAGATTAAAATCTTATCCTGATTTTTTATCGCTTTCAAAATTATTTTAACTGCCTCTTTCATGCCCAACATTAAAAAAGGATCGTGGAGATCCTCGTCATAATCTGGGTTAAAGAATTCATCAATCGCGGCTTGTGTTTTTAGCCCTCGATCCCAAAGCAACTGCAAAAGATGGAGCTTATATTCAGGAAATTGATTGATAAACTCCTCGGAAATTGATGGTTTTATTTTCCAAAGCATTATTAAAATTAAATATATTGCCGGGCCTTTATCCCAGCGCTTCTATCCCCGGCATGGCTTCGCCGCTGAGAAATTTCAGCATCGCGCCGCCGCCAGTTGAAATAAAAGAAAATTTATCCGCCAAGCCATTTTTTTCCAAATAAGCAATGGTTTCTCCGCCGCCGACAACCGAAAAAGCCTCGCTGCTCGTAATGGCTTCAGCAATGGCGCGCGTGCCGTGGGCAAAAAAATCATTTTCAAAAAGCCCCATCGGGCCATTCCAGATAACCATTTTAGCTGTCTTAATCACATTACTAAAAAGTTTTTCCGAATCAAAACCAATATCCAAAATTGATTCACCCGGCTGAATAAAGCCAACCGGCCCGATATGGCAAGTCGCCATATTATCCCTATCAGCGCAAACTAAAGCATCAAGGGGCAAATGAAGTTTGGTGTTGGTTATTTCCAGATTATTAAATTCGGCCGCCATTGATTCTTCAATAATTGATTTGCCGACCGCAATGCCTTTCGCATGCAATATGGTATTAGCCAAAGCACCGCCTAAAACTATATCATCGGCTTTATTTAAAAAACTTTTTATCAGCTTAATTTTGGTTGAAATTTTAGCGCCACCGATAATGACACAAAACGGATGTTCATGCTGATCGCGCACTTTGGTCAAATTTTTTATTTCCGCTTCCAACAATAATCCGGCATAGCTGGGCAAAAATTGAGTAATGGTGACTGTTGAAGAAGTAAAATCACGATGGCACTCGGCGAAGGCATCATTAACATAAACTTCTCCCAAAGCCGCTAATTTTTTGGCAAAAAATTCATTATTTTCTTTTTCTTCTTTATAAAACCGTAAGTTTTCTAACAATAAAATTTCGCCAGCCTTCAAACCGGCGGCTGCCTGAACCGCCTCTTCGCTGATGCAATCATTAACAAACCTTATTTCCTGGCCGGCTAATTTTGTTAATCTTTCGACAACGGGTTTCAAGCTGTATTTTTCATTTTTATCAAGAGCTTTCAAATGCGACATCAAAATTATTTTGGCGCCGGCGGCGACCAAATATTTAATTGTCGGCAGGGTGGCACGAATTTTAAAATCATCCGTAATGTTGCCGCCGGCATCCAAAGAAACATTAAAATCAACACGCACTAGAACGCGCTTATCGGCAACATTGATATCGCGAAGAAACTTCATAAAGTTTTGACTATTTTTATAAATTCTTCCGCCTTTAAACTCGCCGCACCCACTAACGCGCCCGCCAAACCGGCTTTAACGACATAATCGGCAATATTTTTAGAATCCACGCTGCCGCCATAAACAATCGTAATCTGGTCGGAAAAAAACCGGCTGTAAAGTTTAGCGATAACCCGCCGGATAAACAAAGACGCACTCAAGGCTTCATCCGGCGAACATTTTTTACAACCAGCGGTTGTGCTGATTGCCCAAACCGGCTCATACATAATAATTATATTTTTTAATTGGCCTCCGGGAATATTAACTAAAATTTTCGTCAATTGATTCTCAACGACGCTCTCAATGCCCTCGCCTTCTTTTTCCCCAATACAAATAATCGGCTTCAACCTCGCTTTTAGGGCCGCTTTTAATTTTAAATTGATAATCTCGTCAGTTTCCCCCAAATATCTTCTTCTTTCCGAATGGCCCAGAATAATATACTCCGCTCCCGCGTCAGCCAGCATCGCCGGCGACACTTCGCCCGTATATGCGCCTTGTGCTTCCCAATGGCAATTTTGCGCGCCGATAGCCAGCCCTTTATTAATCAGCGCCGGCAAATACATGAATGGCGGACAAATAACAACTTCAACATTTTTATTCTTTTTTACCCCGGCTTTAACCACCTCAAAAAGCTCCTGCGCTTCTTTCAGGCTTTTAGGATTCATCTTCCAGTTAGCGATAATTAATGTTTTCATAAAATTATCATTATTGAAAATTATTTAATAATTTTATTGTTTTTTACATGCCGCCAAATCCACCAAACAAGTCCCGCGGCGATAAAAATCCCGATCGCCAAATCAAATTTATGGAAATAAATTTTCAAAAAATCCCAGCGTTCACCAGCAATCAATCCCGCATAAGCCAGCATAAACGACCAGGGCAAAGAACCAAGCAAAGTATAAAAACAAAACTTTTTGAAGTTCATCCGAGTGACGCCGGCCGGCAGAGAAATAAAAGTCCTGACAACCGGCAACAGCCGGCTAAAAAAAACCGCGCTTTGGCCATATCGGCTAAACCAGCTGTCAGCAATGGCTATGTCGTGGCCGGAAATCAAAATATATTTGCCATACTTTTCAATAATCCGCCGACCGCCATAATAGCCAACCGCATAAGCGACGATTGAACCAAACAGATTGCCGATTGCCCCCCAAACCACCACTTGCCATAAAACCATTTTCCCCTCCCAGACCAAAAACCCGGCAAAAGGCATAATCACTTCTGAGGGTATAGGGATACAGGCGCTTTCTAAAGCCATCAAAAAAAATACGCCCGCATAGCCGGTGGCGGAAATAATACTGATAATTAAGCCGGCGAGCCAAGCAAGGATTGCTGAAATCATAATATAAGTTATTAGATATCTAAGTTATCTTTCGCAAATATTCCGCTGCTATCTCCGGTTCAACGGTGGAAATTTGAATTCCCGTGCCCAATTCAAAACCGGCCCAAGTTGAGGTTTTCGGTAAAATTTCCAAATGCCAGTGGTAATGGCCATAATCCTTGCCGTCAGCCGGCGCGGTATGAATAAAAAAATTATAGGCCGGATCATTCAACCCTTTTTTTATCTTACCCAAAGCAACTTTTAAAGCATCGGCTAAAAGATTTTTTTCATCATCCTTGATTCTTTCAAAATAAGCATGATGGGCCTTTGGATAAATACGCATTTCAAAAGCGACCCGCGAAGCAAAGGGCACTAAAACAACAAATTCTTCATTTTCATAAATAATCCGGCGGCCGTCTTCTCTATCCCATTCTAACATGGTACAATGCACACATTTTTTATGGACTTCAAAAAATTGGCGGCTGCCGCTCAGGCTCCGGTTTAAATCCGGATCAATCACCGGCAAAGCGATAATCTGCGAATGTGGATGAGCAAGGGAAGCGCCGGCCTCCAAACCATGATTATGAAAAACAGAAACATAGTTAACTAATTTTTCATTAGCTAAATCTAAATAACGCTCTTGGTAGGCATCAATTACCTGCCGAACTGTCTCCACCGGCAAATCCGACAAATGCCGGTCATGATCGTGCGTAATCACTACTTCGTGGTACCCAACGCCATCCATCACTGAATAAGGCCCTTCGGCCCGCTCATGTAGGCTGTGGCTGAATGAAAAAGCCGGAAATTTATTAGGAATAACCGCTACCGACCATTGCCCTTCTTTATCCCGATATTCTAGTAATATCTTGCCGATTGTTTCCAGGTGGCAAAAAGGACAATCATCTTTATTGGATTCCTCTTTCCGTCGCTCTTGTTTAGCAAAATTTTCCGGCCGCTTAGAGCGGCCGGTGGCAATAACCACCCAGTCTTTACTGACTAAATCAAAACGGAGCTCAGAAGCAGATTTTTGTTCCTGGTTATTTTCCTTTTCTAATTCCATATTTATCCGTTATTAAATTCCATTTAATTTTAAACACGTCTAGTAAGACGCCGATATAAGCCCCCATACTTACCCGGCTGTCGGGATTATTTATCCAATAAACTGGAATAATGCCAATGCGATAGCCCAGTTTTTTTGCCATACCCAGAACCTCGATGTCAAAAGACCATTTATACATTGTCACTTTAGGAAAAATAGTTTCGGCCGCTTTAGCCGAAAAAGCCTTAAAACCACACTGCGTGTCCCAGATGCCCCAAAGCACTAAAACCTGAATTAAAATATTGCCTAAATCGCCAAATAATCTTTTATAAAGCGGCTGGGGCACGGCTTGTTTGGCCAGCTTATTGTCACGGCTATCTCGCGTGCCAATAATGACTTCGTATCCTTGCTCAAAAAATGGCAACATTTTTTCCACATGATCAATGGTTGTCGCGTTATCCGCGTCCATAAATAAACGGTATTGGCCCTGAGCTATAGCCATGGCATTTTTAACTGCTTCGCCCTTGCCCTTGCCATTTTTCTTTTCCAACCGCAAGCTAAGCATAGTTTTTTGATAGCCTTCAACAACCGCGGCAGTTTTATCAGCAGAATTATTGTCTAAAACAATTATCTCGTAAGAATAGGACTGCTTGGCTAAATAGCCATCCACACTTAACAAGGTCTTACCAATAGTTTTTTCCTCGTTGCGAGTCGGAATGATAACCGACAGATATGGTTGATTTTCCATAAAACTCATTTTGTCATTCTGAGCGATAGCGAGGAATCTCCCGCGCCTGACTGCCGGAAGGCAGGCCTGCGGGGCATATCGCGTATATTCGTGCGAGATTCTTCGGACTATGCTCTTAAAATGACTATTTTTTATATTCCATTTATTATATCACGCCCAGGGTAAAAAAAAAGGGCCGTCCTTGCGAAAAGTGACGATCCCAGACAGTCCGAAAAGAATTAAAAAAATCAAATCCTGGTTAATACTTCCCCGCCATTTTTCGTCACGGCTACTGTATGTTCAAAATGCGCGGCTAAGGATTTATCTTTGGTTCGAAAACCAAAACCATCCGAAGATTTTTTAATGGCATGACTGCCTAAAGACAACATCGGCTCAATCGCCAACACCATGCCTTCTTGCAAAACAACGTCCCGAAAATTGCGGTCTATAAAATTAGGAATCTGCGGATCTTCGTGCAACTCATAACCCACGCCATGGCCAACCAAATCGCGAATCACTGCGAAACCGGCCTGCTCTGCTTTGCGCTGAATCGCTTCGGAAACCTTGCTTAATTTCTGGCCGGGTTTGATTATTCTGACAGCCGACTCTAGAGCCGCTCTCGTCGCAACAATTAAATTCTTAGCTTCTTCGCTTATTTCGCCGACAGCCACAGTTATCGCCGCATCCGTATATAATCCCCGCTGGCCGCCGCAGCCGCCAGCCATCGGACAAGCGCCGCATTGTTCCGGCGGATATAAGACGCCTAAATCCAAACTAATAATATCGCCTGCCTGCATCTTTCTTTCTGATGGCAAGGCATGGACAATTTCTTCATTAATGGAGGTGCATAAAGTTGCCGGATAACCGTCGAAACCTTTAAAACCAGGCAATGCCCCTTTTTCATAAATTAACTGCTCCGCCAACTCGTCTAAAAAAGCCGTGGTTATCCCCGGCTTAATATTTTTCGCTAATTCCGCCAACACAGCCGCCAAAATTTCCCCCCCTTGGCGCATAATCGATATTTCTTTTGGGGATTTTATAGGGATCATAATTTAGATAAAATCTCTGTTTGCACTTCTTCAATCGTCCGCAAACCATTAACTTTAACCAACAAACCTTTCTTTTCATAATGCTTAATCACCGGCATTACTTCTGTATCAAACCAATCCAATCGCCGATTGATGGCCTCAGGCTGATCGTCATCACGAATAATCAATTGCCCGCCGCAATCAGGACAAATTCCATTCATTTCTTCTTTATAAATTACAATATGACCACACTGAGCGCAAATACGGCGGCTAGCGATTCTTTTAAATGCTTCCTCGCGCGGAAAATCAATTAAAATAACTTTTATATTTTTATTCCATTCAAACCATTCCAATGTTTCATCCAGTAGTTGCGCCTCCGTCAGCATGCGCGGGGTGCCGTCAAAAATAATTCCGCCAAAATCATCACCCAGGCTTTTTTTAATTTCCTGCAACCGACTGTACCAAAGAAAAAAAATCAGCGGCGTTGGCGCTAATTTGCCTTCTCCCAGTCTGTTTTTTAATTTATCACCGGTGAAGTCGCTGGCCTTTAACCGTTCACGCAACAAATCGCCGCTGCCAATATATTCCAATCCGAATTTATTCACCAACAGCTTGGCCTGCGTTCCCTTGCCGCAACCTTGGCGGCCCAAGATTATGATGATTTGAGGTTGATCCATATCTGCTACTGCCCCGCTTTACGGAGCTCTAAAATTTTAACAAAAATTTTAAAATCCTTCGTATTCCCGCATCGTCAGCTGCGACTCCACTTGCCGGATGGTCTCTAAAACTACCGAAACAACGATAAGAACGGAAGTACCGCCGACCGCGAAAGTAGCGATACCGGTAGCGCTCTGAACGATAGTCGGCGCCACGGCGACTAAACCGAGAAAAACAGCACCGACTAATAAAACGCGGTTGAGAATAAAATTGATAAATTGAGCGGTTGGTTGGCCCGGCCGGATGCCCGGAACAAAACCGCCCATTTTTTGCAGGTTTTCAGAAATACTTTTAGGATCGAAGGTAACGGCGGTATAAAAATAAGTAAATAATACCACTAACAGAAAATAAACCAAACTATATATCACGCCGGTGTTTTGGAACATATCGCGCAAAAACCTGGCAATCGTGGCCAACCAGCTAACTGAAGAATTGGCCAAAAAACTGCCAATCATGCCCGGAAATAACATAATGGACAGCGCGAAAATTATTGGAATAACACCAGCTGGATTAATATTCAACGGTAAATAAGTGGAAACGCCACCATAGACGCGGTTGCCACGCACTCGCTTGGCGTAAGACACCGGGATATTGCGCCGGCCTTCAGTAATAATAATCACCGCGACAATAACTAATAAAGCGATTACTAAAAATCCGAGGTAAGAAGGGATGTTCGCCGGATCAAAATTAACCATTGTTTGACGGAACGAAGTCGGAAAATTCGCTAAAATACCGGCAAAAATCAATAAAGAAACGCCGTTGCCGATGCCTTTTTCAGAAATCAATTCGCCCAACCACATTAAAAATAGAGTGCCGGCAGTAATCACGCTGATGGTAGTAATCACCTGGAACGGACTCAAAACACCAATAACTTGCTGCGACCGCAACAGCATGATCATGCTGTAGCCCTGTAAAATAGCTAGCGGCACGGTCAAAATCCGGCCATATTGGTTAAATTTTTGCCGACCGGCCTCGCCTTCTTCTTTATAAAGAGCCTCCAGCTTAGGAAAAATCATAGTCAACAACTGCATAATAATCGTGCCGGTGATATACGGACCTAAACCCAGCATGGCGATAGATAGATTGCTCATCGCGCCGCCGGTAAACATATTTAATAAACCAAAAAGTTGGTTGCCTTCAAAAAAATTCTTCAGTTGTTCCGCATCAATGCCCGGCACCGGGATCGTCGCTACTACCCGAAAAATAGCAAAAATCATCAACACAAATAAAATTTTGTTTCTGACTTCGCGGACTTTAAAAATTTGAATGAGTTTAGAAAACATTATTTATTTAATTGTTCCGCCTGCCTTTTCAATCTTCTCTTTTGCGCTGGCGGATATTTTTAATCCTTCAATAATTAATTTTTTATTAACTTCTCCGTCGCCCAAAATTTTTACTGCCGGTATCTTTTTATTCATTTTAGCAATCAAACCCTTTTTCAGCAATGACTCAATATTGATAGTTTCATTCTCTTTAAATAATTCATTTAATCGCGCCAAATTTAAAACAACCATTTTAGCGTTAACCGGTTTAAACTTATAACCGCGCAATTTAGGAATTTTTTTCAGCAAATCACGCCATTCTGGCCGCATCTTGCGTCCAGCGCGCGACTTTTGACCCTTATTTCCCCGGCCGCTATAAGTCCCCCGCTTGCCGCCACGACCAATACGTTTTTTGGGTTTACTGATTTTTATCTTTATTTGATGCAACTGCATAATAGTATATTTTATTTACTGTCTTTTTTGGATTTTAATTTTTTTAACGCCTCAATCGTCGCTTTCGCGTTATTTAATTTATTGGTTGAACGGCTTAAAATTTTAGCGGTAATATTTTGGATGCCGGCCATTTCGCATATAATGCGCATCGCGCCGCCAGCTACCAGGCCCCGCCCTTCGGCCGCTGGCTTTAATAGAACTCTGGCTGCAGCAAATTTAGTCGTTACTTCATGAGGAATGGTGCCATTTTTTATCGGCACATTAACTAAATTCTTTTTACCGTCAGCCGCCGCTTTATCCATTGATTGCGCCACATCTAATCCTTTACCAATACCAACACCGACTCGGCCTTTTCTGTTGCCAACCGCTACTGTCGCTTTTTTGCAATTTCTGAAAGCGTTAGCCCGGAAAATTGAGATTGAGCTAAAACTTTTGGAGAAGTAGTTAATCCTCTTGCCCCAACTTCAGCAAACCTTATTTGGGTACCTTGATTATACGGAGGCAGTCCAGCAACTTTGTAAACAACAATTGTACCCACAGGAGGCTGACGAAAGACCGACTTAGCTGCCTCAACACCAACAACTTTCTTTTTTAAATCCAGATCACTGGCGCTGACTAGGGTTTTTTGTATCTGATCATTAATAATTTGAACATAAAGATGCTTATTGCTGCGAAAAACACAAAGCCGCGGCCGCTCGCTCGTGCCGAAAATCTTCGCCCGCGTTCTATTGGCTCTTTTTTGTTTACTGATTCTTTTTTGTTCAAATATATCACTCATGCCAATTTTATCTAAAAATTATAAACTCAATTTATTTTTAGCCAAACCTTTAAAACCCGCTTCCCACCGCCCGCTTACCGGCTTTACGCTTAATGACTTCCCCTTGATATCTGATACCTTTACCTTTATACGGTTCCGGTTTTTTTAACTTTCTGATATTGGCGGCCGTTTGGCCAACCGCTTCTTTATTAATACCTGAAACCGCAATGACATTTTTCTCAACTTTAAAGCTAATGCCGGCTGGCGCGTGAAAAACAACCGGATGGGAAAAACCTAAACTTAAATTCAGATCCGTTCCTGCCAGCGCGACTTTAAAGCCGACTCCTTCAATTTCCAATTTTTTCTCAAAACCATTTTTAACCCCTTCTATCATATTGGCTATCAGCATCCGGCTCAAACCCCACAATGCCGATGTTTTTTTATTATTAATCGCCGGCGATAAAATAATTTGCTGGCCGTTCTGTTCTATCTTCATTTCCCGCACAATTTCCCTTTCCAGTTCGCCTTTCGGCCCCTTAACCATAACTAAATTACCATTGATTTTTACTTCAACACCTGCTGGAATTTCAATTGGTTTTTTACCGATTCTGCTCATAAATTTTATGCTTTTAAAAATATATCCCGAGTAATTACCAAATTTCACAAATTATTTCTCCGCCTAATTTATTTTTTTTCGCCTCGCCGCCAACCATTAATCCCCGAGAAGTGGAAACTATCACTAATCCATATCCTTGTTTAATCGGACGAATTTGGCCATTTTTCATATATATCCGACAGCCGGGCCGGCTGACTCTTTTCAAGCCTCTGATCGCCGGAGACTCTTGTTCATATTTTAATTTTAAAACGAGCCTCTCTTTATTTTTAACTTTCTTTTTTTCCACCGATTCAAGATAACCGTTTTGTTTCAAAATTTTTCCTAATTCAAACTTCGCCTTCGATGAAGGCATCTCAACAAATTCATGCCCGGCTTGCTGGGCATTTTTTATTCTGATTAACATGTCTGAAATCGAATCCATTGTAATATGTCTTATGTTATATATTATATTCGTTACCAGCTAGATTTTGTTATTCCCGGTATTTCGCCGCGGTTAGCTAATTCCCGAAAACAAATACGGCATAAATCAAAATCCCGCATATAACCGCGCTTACGGCCGCAACGGAAACAACGCCTGGTCTTGCGGCTGGAAAATTTTGGCTTCTTTTTTGATTTAGCAATTTGTGCTTCTGTTGCCATGATTTTTATCCTATATATCTTATATTTTTTTTATTGGAAATCCCAATAATCTGAACAATTCCAAACCTTCGGCCTGATTTTTGGCATTGACGGTTAAGGTTATCTCTAAACCGAAAATCGTTTTGATATTCTCATGGGAAATTTCCGGAAAAACGATTTGTTCTCTGATGCCAATATTTAAATTACCGCAGCTATCGACAGATTTTATTTCCAATCCCCTAAAATCACGAACCCGCGGCAAAGCTAAACTTATTAACCGGTCAATAAAATCATACATCCGGCTACCCCTTAATGTCACCTTCAAACCAATCGGCTGGCCAATTCTCGTCTTAAAAGAAGAAATAGCTTTTTTGGCCTTAGTATAAACTGCCTTTTGGCCGGTTAAAATGCCTAAATTCTTTTCAATTTCTTCAAAAGCCTTTTGATCGCCTCGATATTTACCGATACCACTGTTAATTGTCACTTTAGTAATTTTAGGCACAGCCAAATCATTACGATAGCCAAATTTTGCTTTCATCGCCGGAATAACTTCTTTTTGATATTTTTCTTTTATTCTATTCATATCTATCTGGATAACTTATATTTCTGTCTTGCATTTTTTACACACCCGGAATTTATTGCTTTCCGCTAACTTATAGCCAGTTTTAGCCGGTACGCCACATTTAGGACAGATTAACTTAACATTAGAAACATGTAAAGGTTTGGGTACTTCAATTACCTGCCCCTTTTCCCCCTGGCGCTTAGGCCGATGATGTTTTTTTACTAAATTAGCACCCTCAACTAAGACTTTTTCCAACATGGGAAAAACCCGCAGCACTTTGCCCTTTTTACCCTTATCCTTGCCCGCAATTATTAAAACTTGGTCGTTTTTTCTAATTTTCATATATTTTTTCCGCTATACTACTTCCGGCGCTAATGAAATTATTGTCATAAAACCTTTATCGCGTAATTCTCTGGCCACCGGACCGAAAATCCGGCCGCCCTTTGGTTCAACGCCATCAACTAAAATTACCGCATTCTCATCAAATCTGATATACGATCCATCCGACCGGCGAAACGGCCTTCTTTGCCTAACAATAACCGCTTTAACTACATCACCTTTTTTGACCGCTTTTCTCGGCTCGGCTGTTTGGACTGAACAAACAATAACATCGCCTAACTGGGCGTAACGCCGCCTGGTTCCGCCGAGCACCTTAAAACAACGGACGAGTTTCGCTCCGGAATTATCAGCAACTTTTAAAATTGATCTTGGCTGAATCATAAATATGTTTTATACGTCTTATAAAATCTAGGCCTTTTTCACCACCCGAAATCTCTTCTCTTTGCTCATTGGCCGACATTCCTGGATAACAACTTTATCACCGACTTTATGTTCCCCTTTTTCATCGTGAGCCTTATAACGGGCGGTCACTTTATAACTTTTTTTATAAACCGGATGCCGCTTGATACGCGTCACTGCCACCACAACCGTTTTTTGCATTTTGTCGGAAACGACGACGCCTCTTAATTGTTTTAATATCTTTGTCATTTTTTTATATATTTTATGTGTCCCAAAATATTTATTTTGAATTTTTAATCGTTAAAATCCGCGCAACTATTCTTTTCGTTTCTTTTATCTGGTTGGTTTTTTTTAATTTTTTGCTGGCTAAATCAAATTTAAACTGGCGCAGTTTTTCGCGATTTTCCCGGAGCATCAATTCCATTTCCTGTTGGCTTTTTTGTTTTAATTCTTTAATAGTCATATTTTTCCTTTATTTCTTTCCTGTGGAGCTATTTTATTTTTCAATAAATTTTGTCTTAATCGGCAACTTATGTGCCGCTAAACGCATCGCTTCCTGGGCGACCTCACGGCTGATACCGTCTATTTCAAATAAGATTCTGCCCGGCTTCACGACCGCGACATAATGGTCAACGCTGCCTTTACCGCCACCCATCGGCGTCTCGGCGCCTTTCTTTGTCATTGGCTTATCCGGAAAAACACGAAACCAAATTTTGCCGCCCCGCTGAATATGATGAGTCATGGCGCGCCTAGCCGATTCAATTTGCCTAGCTGTCAACCAGCAAGTTTCTAACGCTTTTAAACCAAAAGAACCAAAAGAAATTTCCGTTCCACCTCTAGCCAAACCGCGCGTGCGGCCTTTCTGCCATTTTCTATGTTTTACTTTCTTAGGAGTCAACATATTTTTTTATTTTTCCGCGTTCACTCGCGGTTCAAATATTTCACCTTTATAAATCCAAACCTTTATTCCGACGGTTCCATAAGTCGTATAAGCTGTAGCCGAAGCATAATCAATATCGGCGCGCAATGTCTGCAAGGGTATTCGGCCCTTAGCTGACCACTCTTTTCTAGCAATTTCATTGCCATCTAAACGGCCTTTAATCATAATTTTAACGCCTTCAACGCCCTTAGACTGCAAAACCCTTTCTAAGGCCTGCTTCATTGTTCGGCGGAAAGGCAGTCGCTTTTCAATCTGATCAGCAATGTTTTGCGCCACCACCATCGCTTTAGCATCCGGATTTTTAACTTCTTCCACGCTTAAGCGCAAATCAATCTCACCTGATATCTTAAATTTTTTCGCCAATAGCGCCTTGACCGTTTTTTTTAAATCTTCAACGCCGGCACCGCCACGCCCGACAATCATGCCCGGCCGCGCTGCATAAATTATGACATTAATATTATTAACTTGGCGTTCTATTTCAATCTTATCAATTCCCGCCGGTTTTAACCTATTCATCAAAAAACCCCGCAAGGTCACATCTTGCGCTAAAAACTTCTGATAATTTTTTCTATCGAACCAACGCGATCTCCAGGTCTGAGTTCCCCCTAACCGGAAAACTATTGGATGTACTTTCTGTCCCATAATTTTTATAAATTTTATATGTTCTATACGACCTATATACTTTTTCTTCTAAAAACTTTTTTAATATTACCAAAGGTCTGACGGGCAGAATGCCGCTTTTTGGACTGTCCGCTGGCGTCGTATGGTCTGCTCGGCGCCATATCTTTTAATCCTTCTTCTTTTTCTATTTCCGCTTTTTCTTCCTTAATTTCTGCTGGTTGAACCGAGGCTTCTTCTGGTTTTAATATCTCCGGCTGGCTCTTTTTTACCTTTATTTTCTGCGTACCGGGCTTAATTTCCGCTAAGACCAGCTTAACCGAACACGTCCTTTTCATCAATGGCGTCGCCCGCCCCATGGCACGCGGCAACCAACGTTTCAACATTGGCCCGCCCTCAACCACAATTTTAGAAATAAATAAATTTTCTGGCTTTATCTCATCGCTAAAATTATGCTTGACATTGGCTAAAGCGGAATTCAAAAGCTTTAAAATCAAAATCGCGTCCTTTTTAATAAAAGAACCTAACTGCGCCTGTGCTTTTTGGGCATTCATGCCTTTAACAAGATTGGCAATCAATCTCATTTTTCTCGGCGACACCCTGACATTGTTTAAAGCTGATTTAAATTCCATTTTTTTGTCTTATTCTTATTTTTTCTCGACTGGCGCGGCTGCCTGACTGGCTGTCGCCGCTGCTTCAATTTCCCGCTGCATCCGACCGCCGTGGCGAGTAAATTTTCTGGTCAAAGAAAATTCGCCCAACCGATGACCAACCATTTCTTCAGTGATAAAAACCGGAATATGCTCTCTGCCATTATGCACGCCAAAAGTAAAACCAACCATTTCCGGCGTAATCGTGGAAGCCCGGGCCCAGGTTTTAATAATCGTTTTGTCGCCCGCCCGAACCTTTGATATTTTTTTCAATAATTTTTGGTCCACATAAGGACCTTTTTTTAAACTGCGTGACATATTTTTTATAAAGCCTGCTTGGCTTGCCTAAAATATATTTAACTATTATTTCCGCCTTTCTATTATAAACCGATTTGACCGATTTTTCTTCCGTCTGGTTTTAACACCGCGTGCCAATTTTCCCCAGGGAGTCTTCGGCCCTTTACGCAAACCGATTGGCGCCCGGCCTTCACCGCCGCCGTGCGGATGATCGCAAGGATTCATCACCGAACCGCGAACCGTCGGCCTGATGCCGAACCAGCGCGATCGGCCGGCTTTACCAAATGTTTGCGTATTATACTCTGGGTTGCTTACTTGTCCAATCGTCGCAAAACAGTTTTCTTTCAGCGAGCGAATCTCGCCAGACGGCATTTTGATTTGCGCGTAACCGCCATCTACAGCTAGCACTTGGGCCATTGAACCGGCTGAACGAACCAATTTTCCACCACTGGCCGGAAACATTTCCACATCATGAATCGGTGTCCCCACGGGAATATTTTTCAATTGTAATCGATTGCCATTTTTCAAAATGGTTTTTTCATCACTAACAATTTCTTCACCGACTTTCAGTCCGTCCGGCGCGATAATATATCTTTTTTCTCCGTCTTTATAAATAACTAAATTAATAAAACAGTTACGGTAAGGATCATATTCTATGGTCGACACTTTGGCCGGCACGCCGAATTTATCTCTTTTGGAATCAATTATCCGGTACAGTTTTTTATGCCCGCCGCCTTTATGCCGCGTAGTGATGCGGCCGGAAGATTTGCTGCGCCCCTTTTGCTGAAAATTATGAAATACCAGCGATTTTTCCGGTTCTTTAGCGGTCAAAATTCCCCGAGTTTTTACTCGGCTCATTTGTCGCATTCCGGGACTGGTTGGATTATATCTTTTTAACATATCTTTTTTATTCGTTTATGCGCGGCTATACCCCACTATCTATTTTCTCCCCTGCCGCCAGTAACACCATTGCTTTTTTATAACCGGCAGTATGGCCGACATAGCGTCCGACTTTTTTTTCTTTTGGCCTGACTTTCAAGATATTAACCCGCTCCACTTTCACGCCATATAAATCCTGAATTGCCTGCCGAACCTGATTTTTATTCGTGCTTTTATCAACCTTAAAAACATATTGGTTATAATTAACGCTTAAATTAGTGGATTTTTCCGTGACTAAAGGATGCTGTAAGGCCCGCCAGGCGCTGGAAAACTCTTTTTTCTCGATTTTGTGTTTTTTAACACCCGCTGCTTTCGGCTTTTCCTTTTTTACTTTAGCACTCTTAACAACCGCCGCTTTCGGCGCTTCTTCTTTGTTCTCTTCAATTTTTTTCTTGCCAAATAAAGCTGTCATTTTTTATTTTTTATATATTTTCGACATTTCCTCTATATTGCCTTTTGTCATTATTAAATATTTTTTGCCCAATAAATCCATAATATTCAGACTATCCACGGCAATGGTTTTTATCCGAGGCAGATTGCGCGCGGCTCTCATTATATCTTTTTGTTCTTCATTTAAAAATATCAGCACGCCTTTGCGCAAATCGCTTTTCACCGCCGTTAAATTATTTAAAATCTTATCCATCTGCTTGGTTTTAACTTCCGGCAATTCTATTTTATCCAATATAACTAATTCATTATCCCGCGCTTTGCCAGACAAAACCATCAACAGCGCCTGCCGTTTCATTTTTTTATTGATTTTCTTGGCGTAAATTTTTTCCGTGGTCGGCCCAAAGGTCACGCCGCCACCTTTCCATAATGGCGAACGGATAGAACCGTGCCGCGCCCGACCGGTGCCTTTTTGCCGCCAAGGTTTTTTGCCGCCACCGCGCACTTCGCCACGGCCTTTCGTTTTGGCATGGATAACCCGGGCATTAGCTAATTGCGCTTCCAACGCCTGTTTTATCAAACTCATCTTCGGTTTCAGACCAAAAATTCCGGCCGGCAAATTTATTTTTTCCGTTTCTTTACCTTCTTGATTATAAACCGCTACAGACAGGTTCGCCTTTCCCAAAGATGAAGTATTATTTTTTTTCAACGCCAAGCCAGCGAGCTCATCTTTGACCGCTGTTCGCTCTTTTCTGGTCTTTTTATTTTTTGGCTTGACTTCCGACATAATTATTATTTTTTATTCTTCGCTAATAATTTCTAATAATGTTCCTCTTCTTCCCGGCACCGCGCCCTTAATAGCGATAATATTATTTTCCGCGTCAATGGCCACAATTTTTAAGCCTTCTTGCGTCACCCGTTCATAACCCATCCGGCCAGCCATTCTTCTGCCTTTAGGCACGCGTTCTGGAAAAGTCGCGCCAATGGAACCAGGCGCGCGCAAACTATGCTTTTGACCGTGTGATTTCGGTCCGCCGCGAAAACCATGGCGTTTGACCACGCCTTGAAAACCCTTGCCCTTGGATAAACCGCTTACTTTAACATTATCGCCGACCGCGAAAATATCCGCCTTTAATTCTGCTCCCATCACCATTTCCGGTTTTTCTATCTTAAATTCCTTCAAATATCTTAAATTTTTAACATTAGCTTTTTTAAAATGATTCATTTGCGGCTTATTTGTATGTTTGTCTTTTTTTTCGCCAAAACCGATCTGCACTGATTCATAACCGTCTTTTTCCTGCGTTTTCACTTGCGCCACAAAACACGGCCCCGCCTCAACCAAAGTCACCGGAACAACATTTCCTTGCTCATCAAATATCTGTGACATTTCAATTTTTCTGCCTAAAATGAATTTCATGTTTTTCTAACGAAAAAGCCAGGGGTTAGCCCGGTCTTTTTCCGACTACCTTAATACAAGTGTTTTGTTATATTTTTTTATTTAAACTACATCTTAATTTCAATATCCACGCCGGCGGGCAAGTTCAGATTGGACAACGAATCAATCACTTTAGCGCTAGGGTTTAAAATATCAATCAGGCGTTTATGCACGCGCATTTCATACTGTTCCCTGGCATCCTTATGGACAAAAGTCGAACGGTTAACCGTATATTTACGAATTTCGGTTGGCAGCGGTATCGGCCCTGAAATCTGCGCCCCATAACGTTGCGCCGTCTCCACAATTTGCCGCGCTGACTGGTCTATCACCTTATGGTCATAGGCGCGAATTTTTATTCTGATTTTTTGCTGCGGTGCTTCCTGTTTATTTTTTTTTAATTCGGTCATTGTCTTAAGAAAGAACTATTATTTAATTTTTATTTTGTTATTTTCGTCACCACACCCGCGCCAACCGTATGACCGCCTTCACGAATGGCAAATTTCTGTCTTTCTTCCAAAGCCACCGGTGTAATTAATTTGATTTTTAAATTGACCGTGTCGCCGGGCATAACCATTTCCGAGCCTTCAGGCAATTCTACTTCACCGGTCACATCGGTTGTCCGGATATAAAATTGCGGTTTATAACCCTTGAAAAACGGGGTGTGCCGGCCGCCTTCTTCTTTCGTTAAAATATAAACTTCAGCGTCAAATTCCGTATGAGGCGTTACTGTTCCCGGCTTAGTTAAAACTTGACCGCGCTCCACATCTTCCTTTTTGAGACCACGCAATAAGATACCAGCGTTATCGCCGGCCATGCCGGAATCCAATGATTTATTGAACATTTCAATGCCGGTTACGACGGTTTTTTGCGTCGGCCGGATACCAATTATTTCTACCTCATCATTGACCTTAATCTGGCCCCGTTCAATGCGGCCGGTCACGACTGTGCCGCGGCCCTCAATGGAAAAGATGTCTTCCACTGGCATCAAATAAGGTTTTTCCGTGTCGCGGACCGGTTCAGGAATAAATTCATCCAGAGCTTTCATTAATTCAAAAATCGGCTTGGCCGCCTCATCATCTTTAGAAGTAGCGCCCAAGGCCTTTAAGGCCGAACCGCGGATAATCGGCGTCTTTTCACCATCAAATTTATATTTGGTTAAAAGCTCCCGCACTTCCTGCTCAACTAAATCCACCAGTTCCGGATCATCAACCTGATCAACCTTGTTTAAAAAGACGACCATTGATGGCACGCCGACCTGATTGGCCAGCAGGATGTGTTCACGGGTCTGAGGCATCGGGCCGTCAGTTGCCGCCACGACCAAAATCGCGCCGTCCATTTGCGCCGCGCCGGTAATCATGTTTTTGATATAATCGGCATGGCCCGGGCAGTCAATATGCGCGTAGTGGCGCTTCTCTGTTTCGTATTCAACATGACAAGTGGCGATTGTAATCCCACGGGCTTTTTCTTCCGGCGCCGCGTCAATCTGGTCAATGCCTTTTTGGGAGGCCTTCTGTCCGGCCATACCCAAGACCTTGAGAATTGCCGCCGTTAAAGTAGTTTTCCCATGGTCAACGTGGCCGATTGTGCCGACATTGACATGGGGTTTAGTGCGTTCAAATTTCTCTGCCATAAATCAGTAAACAGAAAACAATTAACAATTAACAACTTAATTTATGTTGCTGACTGTTCAATGTTAGCTGTTAACTTAAGTTATTTATAAAGATTATAATGATTATATTTATTAAATATATCTTAATTGATTTTTACTAAAAAGTCAAATTTTCTATTTTCAGCTCACCGGCTTCTTCCGCCTCAGACAAGTCAATTTCCGGATTCTCAACTTCTTGCTTGGTTTTCCAGTCAATTATATCCTGATTTATCTTTTCCAATAACTCCTGTTCTGAAGAGCTTTTATTGGTGCTTTTCGAGACACCGGCACCATCTAAATCCTGCTGATAATCATTAAAAGGTGTCACCACATAGGCCGGCTGGCCATCTTCTATAATGATGCAAGTCCCTTTAGTTTTCGCTAATATTTTTTTAATATTTTCCCACATATTTTTTCTCTTCTAAGGACGAGACCGGCCGCCATTCAAAAATATGTCGCAACCGCGCCCTTAATTTGTTTATTTTACTTTTTACAGCGCGGCGAGACATAAGCCGCGGCTAGAAATAATCTTGTTTTTACGATGCACAAGCCGACGGCGGTTTTTGAAGGCAGCCGGCCGAGTCCGTCTTATTTCTTTCTCCCCTCCACTACTTGTTGCTCCACATTTTTTGGCACCACCGCGTAATGGTCAAATTCCATGCTGAAATTCGCCCGGCCCTGGGTCATCGATCGTAGAGATGTGGCGTAGCCGAACATTTCCGACAGCGGCACCTTCGCATCGATGACTTTTACCCGTGCCATGCCCTCGCCGCGATCATCCATGTTTTCGATACTACCACGCTTGGAATTAATATCGCCAATCACATCACCCATGAACTGCTCCGGCGTGATAGTCTGTAATTTCATAATCGGTTCCAGTAAAGCCAGCTTCGCCCGCCGCGACGCTTCTTGAAGCGCCATGGAGGCGGCAATTTTAAATGCAATTTCCGAGGAGTCAACGTCATGGTATGAACCATCATAGAGGGTTACAGACAAGTCAACCAAGACAAATTCAAAGCCGGCGCCGCGTTCTCTCGGTTCAACCCGCAGCCAAACATGACCGTATTGGCCATGGCCGCCGGTCTGCCGGACATATTTGCCTTCGGCTTCAGCCTGGCCTAAAACCGTTTCTTTATAAGCAACCTGCGGCCGACCGACAGTGGCGTCAACTTTAAACTCGCGTAACATCCGGTCAACAATAATTTCCAAATGCAATTCACCCATGCCGGAAATAACGGTCTGGCCGGTTTCATGGTCACCCTTAATACGGAAGGTCGGGTCCTCTTTAGCGAGAGAACGCAAAGCAATGCCCATTTTTTCCTGGTCCACCTTGGTTTTTGGCTCAATGGCCACGGAAATAACCGGCTCGGGAAAAACGATTTTTTCCAAAATAATTTCATTGTCTTCATCACAAAGCGTATCACCGGTGCCGGTATTTTTTAAAGCCACAGTCGCGGCGATTTCACCGGCATACATAACTTTGACTTCTTCGCGATGATTAGCATGCATGCGCAGGATCCGGCCAATCCGCTCTTTATCGCCAGAAACCGAATTAGAAACATAAGAACCGGCTTTCAATACGCCGGAATAAATCCGAAAAAACGTTAACTGGCCGACATAAGGATCAGTCGCCACTTTAAACGCCAAAGCGGCAAACGGTTCATCATCGCTAGCACTTCTCGTAATTTTTTTAGTTTCATCTCTGGTATCAAAACCTTCAACCGGCGGCAGATCCAGCGGTGAGGGTAAATAATCAACCACGCCGTCGAGCATCGCCTGCACGCCTTTATTTTTTAAAGCCGTACCGACAAAAACCGGAATCAATTTACAATTAATCGTTGCCAAACGCAAAGTTTTTTTTAAATCCACTTCAGCAATGGACTCGCCGCTTAAATATTTCTCCATCAACGCGTTATCCTGTTCCACAATCCGCTCAATCATCTGGCTGCGATACTGCTCCGCTTTAACCTTCATATCCGCCGGAATTTCTTCTTCAACAATTTTTTCACCCCGCTCGCCCTCGAAACGGATGGCTTTCATTTTAAATAAATCAATGATACCGGCAAAATTTTCTTCCGCGCCAATCGGCAAATTAACCGGCACCGCGTTATTGGTCAACCGCTCTTTAATAGAAATTAGATCTTTATAATAATCAGCGCCCATCCGATCCATTTTATTGATAAAACAAATCCGCGGCACTTTATATTTATCCGCCTGATGCCAGACAGTTTCCGATTGCGGCTCTACGCCGGCCACGCCATCAAACACGACGACCGCGCCGTCTAGCACGCGAAGCGATCTCTGCACTTCCACCGTGAAATCAATATGTCCAGGCGTGTCAATAATATTAATCTGGTGGCCAAGCCAATGAGCGGTGGTTGCCGCGGCGGTAATCGTGATGCCCCGCTCCCGTTCCTGTTCCATCCAGTCCATTTCCGCTTCACCTTCGTGCACTTCGCCAATTTTATGTTTTTTGCCGGTATAAAAAAGCACCCGTTCGGTGACCGTAGTTTTTCCGGCATCAATATGGGCGATAATGCCAATATTGCGAATTTTATCTATTGGATATTCTCGAGGCATATTTTTTACTTTTAACAAGACCAAGCCGTCTACCAGCTAAAGTGAGCAAAAGCTCTATTGGCTTCCGCCATGCGATGCGTATCTTGTTTTTTCTTTATTGCTGTGCCTTCATTTTTAGCCGCCGCTAATAATTCCTCAGCCAGTTTCGCGGCAATCGGTTTGCCTTTTTTGGCTCGAGAAGCGATGATCAGCCAGCGAAAAGCCAGTGCGATTTTGCGTTCGCCCCGCACTTCCCGCGGCACCTGATAATTAGCGCCGCCGACGCGTTTAGATTTGACCTCCAAGGCCGGCGACACATTTTTAATTGCTTCATTAAAAATTTCCAGCGGATCTTTTTGCTGTCCGGTAATAATATCAAAAGCCCCATAGACCGCTTTCTGCGCCGTAGATTTTTTGCCTTCAAACATCAGATAATTAATAAATTTGCCCACCAAAACATTCTGATATTTGGCGTCCGGCAATATTTCTCTAGTATAATTTCTTTTTCTCCGCATAAATATATTCCTACTTGTATTATATTATTTCGGTCTTTTCGCCCCATACTTGCTCCGCTGTTGCTTACGGCCTTCCACGCCGCCGGTATCCAGCACGCCGCGGACTATATGGTAACGCACACCCGGCAAGTCCTTCACCCGCCCGCCACGCAAAACCACCACTGAATGCTCCTGCAAATTATGGCCTTCGCCGGGGATATAGGCGGTGACTTCCATGCCATTAGTCAGGCGCACCCGGGCGATTTTCCTAAGAGCCGAGTTTGGTTTTTTCGGCGTTGTCGTGGTGACTTTCAGACAGACGCCGCGCTTAAAAGGTGATGGAAAAGACGATGGCTTATTAGCCAACGTATTAAAACCACGCCACAAAGCCGGCGCCTTGGGTTTTTTCGCCGCGATTTTCCGGGATTTTTTAATTAGTTGATTGATTGTCGGCATAAAATATATGTCCTATTTGTCCTATACGACCTATATTTTATCCAAACAAAAAAACAGCGGTTTCAGCCATTTTTACCCCCGCAGCAACCCGGGGAAAAATATTTTATTAATCAAGTGTATTTAGAGTGTAGCAAAACAATTTAGCCCTGTCAATATTATCAACTACCCACAATCAACCCAAAAATAAACCGACTAATATACGGCAAAAAAGTCATCGCCACAAAAATCGCAATGATCAACCCAGCTGGCGTGCTGGCCAATTCAATAAATTTGTTCAGTTTACTACCCCTATAATCCACCAACGCCATTAATAATTTTGAACCATCCAGCGGTGGAAAAGGCAAAAGATTAAATAATCCCAACCAGATATTCACAATCGCGATCGCGCCAAATAATTCATTCAGATAAAACCCCGGCATAAAACGGATAAACAAACCAAAAGCAACGGCCAAAAAGAAATTGGCCGCCACGCCGGCCACACTCACCCAAATCATCCCCTGCCGCTGGTGGCGGAAATTATAGGGATTAATCGGCACGGGTTTGGCATAACCGAAAAACATGCCAAAAAAATATAATAGCAATAATGGCATTAAAACCGTGCCCCACCAATCAATGTGGGCCAGCGGGTTTAAAGTCAGCCGGCCGGCGTATTTGGCGGTCTGATCGCCCTGCTGATTAGCCGCCCAAGCATGGGCATATTCATGCAAGATAGCCGAAAAAATGATGATGACGTATAAAAATATACTAGACTGAAGATTCATAGATTTATGGAAAAATTTGCCTAATTTGTTTTTTTATTGTAGCATTAGGGAGATAAAAAGTAAAATTGATTAATCATATGCCTAGAACTTGCGCTATTTGCGGAAAAAGCTCGCAACTGACCACCGTGTTGGTGAAACTGCGCGGTAAATACAATCCGACAACCAAAAAGAGACAGCAGCCCAATCTCCAATGGGTACGCTTGCCGTCGGGCAAACGCGTCAAAGCCTGCGTCAAATGCATCCGGACGCTGCATAAAACTAAATAAAATATATCGAACCAATAAGAGAAATTTTTATTCCCTGAGCTTGTCAAAGGGTAAAAATTTCTAAAAAACACAATCAGCCTTCGACAAGCTCAGGCGATATTGTGTTTTTTTATTTTATCAATATTTATAATACTCTAATTTTCGGGGCGTAGTATAATGGTAGTACGCGAGGCTGGGGGTCTTGCAGCCCGGGTCCGATTCCCGGCGCCCCGACTAAAAAAAGAGCCCCGTTACGCATTACGCGGAACGGGGTTTTTGGTTAGAAGAACAGTTTTCCTCCTCAAACAAAAACTACCAAAGAGGCGGCGCTGTTACTCCGAGGGGCACACGCGATTGAGAAGAACGCGCCCTCAAACACTCAGAGCAAACTAATGGCGTGCCGTCAAACAGAGAAACGCTGGATTGCCTTCTTTCTTTTTTGTTGACGGCTGGCCTAAGTAGTTTATTAGGATGATAATCACATACTCCAAATTCCAGTCTTTCCGCTTTCTGAACAGAAGTATTTTGACTTTTAGAAAAATTTGTCGACACAAAATGAATTCCGTCACCCATAATTAATTATCCTTTCATTATTAAAACTAAGTGATACAAACAAATGGATATCCGTCTCCCTTTAAGCCCCAATCCGTGTCTTCATAAATCCCATCATCTTTTTCATTCGACACTACGCCTACAGCCGTTGATTCCGCCGCTAAGATAGGCGCTTCATTTTCTTGATTATTAATATCCAAACTGATTCACCCCTTTCTTAGTTTTTGTTTTCCAGGATTTTAGACAGCTCATCAACGGTCCCGCCATTTTTAAGAAAGACCGCCGACTGCTCGATTATTGCCAAAAGAGTTGACTCAACCTTGCTGTTGTCCTGACTGCATTTCGCGGCAACGTGATGACTCACGGCGCATTTTAATTGTATTCCGACGTTATTTTCTTTAAGGCCAGCCGCCATTTTTTACTCACCTCTTTTCTTATTAAGTTTTTAAATAACAAAAAAACCGGCTCGGAAGCCAGTCGTCGTTTTTTTTATTTCCATCCTTATTATTCCGTTGAACTAAAAACGACTGGCTCCAAAGTCAGTAAAATAAAAGTAAAACCAATAATTATTTTGGCTTGCTTTTAGCGCTGAATTATTCGCCATCGTTTTATTCATGGCCATAGTTTAGCAAAATAAATTTACCCTGTCAATAAATTTTTCCACAAATATAAAAAGACCTCACTCTGGTAATAAACATCAGAGTGAGGCTAAAATAAAAGACTAATATTGCCCCCGGGCTACATGCCGCTGCGCGACGAACAATAATTATCGCTACAAACGCGCACCAACTCAACGCCCTTACTAGTGCCCAGCGGTATAGTTTTTGTCGGCTTGCCGCATGTCTGGCAAGGAAGATTGCCTGAATCCAAAGCTCTCTTCTGCGGCGAGACCGGCTCGGGCTTTTGCCCAAAATCGACAATACGCGCGGCTATCTCGCCATACGCGTACTCCTTGTTTTCCGGCCCTTTCATATAGAAGCCAGGAAAAGAAATAAAAACCTTTCGCTGCGGTCCGGGCTGGGGTATGTTGAAACGCCGCCAACTCTTCCGGCCTCCTTTTTTGCCCCGTTTTCTTAAATTTACAGGCGGTTTATCGGGATATTCAACAAAGAAAAAATTTAAAAGACCCCGATATGTCCCAACCTCGACCACTGAACGGGCTGGCGGTAGCGGCACCTCATATTCCTTTCCTTTTTTTAACTCCAAATCCCACTGTCCCTCTTTTCTAATAACTAATTCCATAATCCCTCCTAAATATTTTTTTAAAATTATTTCCGCAAAATTGCAGCCAAAAAAATAATTGGGCCAAAATTTCACGGAAACAATTTTATTTTAAAAGAACCAAAAACCGGCTTTATCCAGCCGGCGGCCATTAATATTTGGCCTTAATTAATTTCTATGATTATAACCAATAAATAAATTTTGTCCAGTCCTTGATTCAATTTCGCAAACGCGGCAATTCACCTTTAATCAACCGATAAAATACGATGAAAGGCAAAGCGATAAAAATCAAAATAGAAAACCATTTATGCTTTTGATCCTTGAAGGGCATTGAATGAGGCATTTATACAAATTCCAATGACCAAATTCCAATAATTAATCCGGTCCCGCAAAGCGGGACGTTATTGAAAACTGGAAAATGTCCCGCGTTGCGGGATCCCGCGAAGCGGGAGAAACTGGAAACTTATTCCAGTATTCCGTCTAAATTAACGTCATACATTATTTGCTCTTGAATAATGCGGTAACTAAGAATTTCTTCCGGCCCAAACCAATGGGCAATCTCTGCCTCCGCTTCCTCCACCGAACCGGAAGCATGAATTAAATTGCGCACCGCCCGGCCGTCAATATCGCTGATCTGATAAGAATCCAAAACAAAATCGCCGCGGATAGTGCCGATATCCGAGGTCAGGGGCTCAGTGCCACCGGTAATTTTCCGGGCAATTTTCACCGCGTGTGCTCCCTGCCAAACCATGGCCACCACCGGACCGCTGGTCATAAACTTGATTAAATTTGCTAAAACGACTTTAGTAATTTCCAATGGGTCTTCCGAAGGTGGTTTAAGGCCCTTCTTTTTATAACTCTCAATAGTTTTCTCGCCAGTCACGCGCAGCCAGTTTGGATCTAAAGTATAGTGCTTTTCAATATGCTTAGCGCCCGGCACCAGCATTTTCAGTCCAACCAGCTTCAAACCGATTCTTTCATAACGCTCAATAATCTCACCGATGAGCGCTCGCTGCACGCCATCCGGCTTGATAATCACTAATGTTTTTTCGTTTTTCATAAAATTATCTTTTTCATGCCGGGCCCGACCCGGCATCCAGATTCTTTAATTTTTACCTACAAATAATATATCATTTTTTAAAACGATTGTAAATTGCTACCCAATAATATTTTTATAGTACTGAATCTCCCCAAACCCCTCTTTATAAAAAAGAAGCAGGAGGATTTAACTTCTTATTTTCTTAAACATTTCTCTAAATCACAATTGAAAATGACATCTCCTGTTTGGTCTGTCCGCAATATGGCCGCGCCAACCGCCGCCAGCCGCGCCAAAGTTTCCTGGTGTGGATGGCCATAACGATTGTCTAAACCATTTTGAATCACGGCTATGGCCGGCGCTATTGCCGCCAAAAAATCCGCGCTGCTGGAATTCTTGCTGCCATGATGAGCGACTAATAAAATATCCGCCTGTAAATCTGCCCTCTGCCAAAGTAGAATTTCCTCAATTTTTATGTCAGCATCGCCAACCAATAAAATTTCATTCTGGCCATAAATTAATTTCCCCACCAGCGAAGAGTCATTAGTGTCTTTAAACTCTTGACCGGCAATCCCGCCGGCCGGATAAATCACCTTAAAAGATAAATTATCGGCAACTTTGACGGTTTCGCCAGCCCGCGCCAAAACAACCGGGATATTCTTTTCCTTAATTAAATTATGCCAAACGCTATACTCAGCTGATTCATCTTTAATCCCTGTTTCTAAAATCTGCCCGATCTGATAACGCTGTAGAACCTCAATTAAACCGCTTAAATGGTCGCTATCCGGATGGGTTAAAATTAGCATCTCAATTCTCCGGTCAAAAATCGGCATCGCTTCGCCGAGTTTGGCCAAAATCGCGTCCGACGGCCCACCGTCTATCAACACCTGATTGCCATTGGGCGCGGCGACAAAAACCGCACTGCCCTGCCCCACGTCAAAAAAATCTATTTTTACCCCATTGCTCGGCGCCGATTGCCAAATCGCAAAGATTATAAAAACCGCGCCTACTCCGAGCGCGGCCAAAACAATTAAACCAAATTTATTTTTTATTTTTTGCCACATCTTATGTTATAATTTTAACATAATAAAAATTACAAATCCATGAACAATAAACCCAACAAATTTATTTACTGGACACCGCGGATTTTATCAATTCTTTTTATCTGCTTTTTAGCGCTATTTTCGCTGGATGTTTTTGAATCCGCATCAACGCCAGCGCAAATTGTGCTTGGCTTAGTCATGCATAATCTGCCGGTTTTTGCCCTGCTGGCTGTTCTTTTAATCGCCTGGAAATATGAAATCGTCGGCGCGATATTCTTTGCCCTTGGCGGCTTGTTTTATATATCTCTCAACGTGCGCAACCTGCTCACAGAACAATTTGAATAGTATATGATTTCCTACTCCTTTATCATCGCCGGTCCGGCATTTTTCATCAGCTACTTATTTTTCCTCAATTGGCGAAGCAAGAAAAAAATATTATAACCCTAATAAAAAAATTTGCCCGCTCAGGGATCTGAGCGGGCGGAAGGCCCCGATTTAATAAGGGGCTTTTTGGACGACAAAGTTACCAATGATACCCAAACTCTTACCGCAAACCTTGCACTTATGCTGGCCGGATTGCGGCAAATAAATCATACCATCCTTACCTGTCCTCAGAATAGGGACGTCATTTAAGGCGTCGCACTTTTCATCCGGACAGGAAACCGTAATCTTATGAACCGATAGACCCTCTGCCATGGGTCTCACCTCCCTCCATTATTTATTCAATATAAACTAATATTAATATTTAATCATATTTTAATATAAATGTCAAGTGTTCTCTACCTTAGATGCTAAGATGCTTTTCTTGCTCTTAATATTAAACCGCCAAACTAAATATACCAGCAATAAATAATATCCCCCGCCGAGCCACCAATTCCATTTGACCGCTATCGCGGCTAACGGAATCGCTGACAAAAGTTCGGTGATTTTTATTTCATAAGTCAAAAATAGCCAAGCCGGCCAAGCTAAAATCTTTCCGAGCGCCAGCCAAAACATACCCGCGAAACCCGCTATAAAACCGAATAACATGGTAAGCGGAATAAAAAATAAAATCAGCAGATTAGCTAGCGGCGCAATCAGCGATAGCTGGCCAAAATTTATTAAAAGCAGCGGTAAAACTGCGATTTGTGCCGCCAGCGTCGCCACTAAAATTTCTCGCCAGCCCAGCGGGCTGGGTTGCAGCTCGTCTTTTTCATTTTTCTTGCCCAGATGACTCTCTAAGATAGGCGCCAGATAAATAAGGCCAAGCGTCGCGGCAAAAGACAGCTGAAAACCAACATCCCAAACCAAAATTTTAGGATTAAAATAAATCATGAGAGCCCCGGCAAAAACCAACGCGTTGCGGATGCTATAAAGCCGACCGACCTGGAGCGCCAACAGCATCAGGACACCCATGACTGCCGCCCGGGCCGCCGAAGCCGAAGCGCCAACCATCAAGACAAATAAAACAATCACACTAATAGCGAGCCAAAAAGAAATTTGCCGCCGCACCAGTAAAAAATTAAAAAACGCCATCAGCGACCAAGCAATAATGGTAATATTATAGCCAGACAAGGCAATGATGTGCGTGGTGCCAGTTCGGCTAAAATCAGCCATCAAATTCGCCGGCAAGCCCCTTTTTTCACCGAGCAGCAAACCGGCCAAAAATGACGCCTTCGGTTCAGCCAGAATTTGCTTAATGGAACGCTCAAATTTATTTTTCACCCAAAAAAGCGCGGCTTTTATTTTATTGCCCTGGCCGCTGTTTAATAATTTTATCTCCGGATAATAAACCACCGAATAAATTTCATCCTTGGCCAGATATTGCCGATAATCAAAATCCTCAAAATTTTTCGGCGTTAATAGCTTGCCAATGGCTTCCAATTGATCGCCATAATGATAAGCCGGATATTTTTTAGCAATCAACAAAATATCACCGGTTATTTTCTGCCCGTTAATTTCCGCTGCCGCTATTTTATATCGGATATTGTCGCTCCGTTCGTCCGGTTCATCCGCCACCCTGCCAATCAATATTATTTTTTCTTTATCATTATATTGTTCAGCTGTGTTTTCCGTTCCCGCCACCTGGCTAGCCCGCGCCGCGCCAAGGGCCAAAATTATCAAACAAAATCCCACCACCACTAATTTTTTATTTCGGCTCCAGCAAATTGCCGCTAAAATTATCCCTAAACTTAAAATCCCCAACCATAAAGGCAAGGGGATATCTAATAATGACTGAATAAAAACACCGAGAATAAACGAGAGACAGAAATAAAGGAATATTTGGGATTTGGACATTATCATCGTATTCCGCAATCATCAACAAATATTCTTAAAATCCGGCAAAACTCCGCCAATTGATCATCGGAAAAAGTTTTTTCCTCAGCGTATGACGCGTCCAATGTTTTGCCGGACCGAAATGGCTGTAAAAAATATTTTTTCGCGCCCTGCAGCCAGCGGCCGATGCTTTGGATATCTTTTTTGTTGTGCAGTTTCGGCAAAACCGTCGTGCGGAATTCATAGTCCGGCGCGCTTTTCGTTAATTCCACGCTCCGCTGAATATCTTCTAACCGCGCCTGATCGCCGACAATTTGCTTATACTTTTCCAGCGGACCTTTAATGTCCATCGCCACAAAATCAACTAATTTTTCATTCAATAATTTTTCTACCATCGCCGGATTAGTGCCATTAGTATCCAGTTTAACCAAAAAACCCAAACCTTTTATTTTTTTTATAAATTCCGGCAAATCGGCCTGCAATGTCGGCTCGCCGCCGGTAATGCAGACGCCCTCCAGTAGGCCTTGCCGGCCAGCCAAAAAACTAAAAAAATCTTCTTCCGCCACCAATGGCTGGCTTTTTATTAAAACCGGATCAACCAATTCCGGGTTATGGCAAAAGGGACAAAAAAAATTGCAGCCGGCGGTGAAAACCGTAGCCGCAATTTTTCCAGGATAATCAATCAGAGTTAATTTTTGCAATCCGCCGAGTATCATTTTGTCGCGACCGCTTTTTCTTTAACCTTAAAGACGAGGCGGTCTTTAAATTCTTCCTGCTTACCTGGATGCCATTGCTGGACAGGACGGATATAGCCGACGATGCGCGAATAAACCTCGCAATTCTGGTCAATAACGCACTTAGGACATTTAAAATGTTCACCGGCTAAATAACCATGCTCCGGACAAATACTAAAAGTTGGCGTAAAAGTTATATAGGGCAACTTATATTTTCTGAATATTTTTTTGAGCAAAGTTTTAACAGTTTCCGGATTTTGGATACGCTCGCCCAAAAAAGCATGCAGAACAGTGCCGCCGGTATATTTTGTCTGCAAGTCATCCTGCAAATCCAATGCCTCAAATAAATCCTCTGTAAAACCAACCGGCAACTGGGAAGAATTAGTATAATAAGGTTCTTTTTCGCCAGCAGTGATGATATCGGGAAATTTTGCTTTATCTAATTTAGCCAACCGGTAAGAAACGCCCTCGCCCGGCGTGGCTTCCAAATTATATAGATTACCGGTCTCTTCTTGATATTTAACCAAAGCGTCGCGCATAAACTCCAGCACTTCTTCAGCTAATTTTTTGCCTTCTTTGTTGGCAATGTTTTTATCAATAAAATTAAGAACCATTTCGTTCATCCCCACCAAGCCAATCGTGGAAAAATGATTACTCCAATAACTTTCCCTCATCTTTTTTATGGATTCCAAATAAAAACGGGAATAAGGATAAAGCCCTTTTTCAATAAAATTATCAACTGCTTTGCGCTTGATTTCCAAACTCATTTTAGCCAGTTCCATTAACCGCTCCAAGCGCGAGAAAAGCTCCTTTTTAGTTTTAGAAAGATAACCGAGGCGCGATAAGTTAAGCGTCACCACGCCAACCGACCCGGTCAAAGGATAAGCGCCAAACAGCCCGCCACCACGCTTATATAATTCCCGGTTATCCAGGCGCAAACGGCAACACATTGAACGCGCGTCATCCGGACTCATATCCGAATTTATATAATTGGTAAAATAAGGAATGCCATATTTAGCCGTCATTTCCCAAACGCCGGCTAACGCCGGATTATCCCAATCAAAATCTTTAGTAATGTTATAGGTTGGAATCGGAAAAGTAAAAACACGGCCCTTAGCATCGCCTTCGATCATCACCTCACAAAAGGCCTTATTGAACATTTCCATTTCCGGACCAAAATCAGCATAAAGTTCTTTTTGCGCTTCACCGCCGATAATCACCGGCTGCTTGGCTAAGCTGGCCGGCGGCTTGATATCCATCGTCACATTCAAAAAAGGCGTCTGAAAACCGACCCGGGTGGGAATCGCACAATTAAAAACAAATTCCTGAATCGCCTGCTTGACTTGTTTATAAGTCAAACCATCATACCTGATAAATGGTGCCAGCAGCGTATCAAAATTAGAAACGGCCTGGGCGCCGGCCGACTCGCCCTGCAAAGTGTAGAAAAAATTAACCAACTGACCCAGAGCTGTCCGCAGATGCTTGGGCGGCCGCGATTCCACTTTAGAAAAAACGCCGCCGAAACCCCGCCTGATTAAATCATAAAGATCCCAACCGCAACAATATGTTCCCAAAAAATCCAAATCATGAATATGAAAATCGCCGTTAGCAACCGCCTCGCGAATTTCTTTAGTATAGATTTTATTTAACCAGTATTTCCGGCTGACAGCCGAAGTCACGTATTGATGCAGCCCCTGGATTGAATAAGCCATGTTGGCATTCTCTTTTATCTGCCAATCCAATTCCTGAACGTATTTATCAACCATCTCAATCGTTTCGTCCATCGCGCTTTGCGCTTCCCGGATGCGCCGCCGCTGTTCACGATACAAAATATACGCCTTGGCGGTTTCCACAAAACCTTCCAAAATTAAAACCTCCTCAACAATATCTTGCGCTTGCTCCACTTTGGGAATCTCGCCTTTTTTGAAGCGCCTGTTAAGAAGGTCAATAACGCGGTTGGTGACTTTTTTTGCCTGCGGCCCATCGCCCTGATTCGTGGCGGTCAAAGCCTTATGGACGGCGCGGCTGATTTTTTCCGCATCAAAATCAACTAATCGCCCGTCTCTTTTTTGGATTTTTTGAAACTTTAAAACACTGGATTTTTTGGAGGCCGCCATTTTTTTATTTTTTTGTTAAAATTTATAATGTACCATCATTTTACATAAAATTCGGGAAAATAACAAATTGAGTCAAATCTGTGGATAACCAAAAACCCCGCCAGAGCGGGGTTTTAATGTCTAAATTTATTTTAAAGCTATTTCATTTTCTTCCGAATGAAAGCGGGGATATCCCATTCATCTTCTTCGGCCTGCTGAATCGGGCTGACCTGGCTGGAAAAAGACGCTTTTTTCACCGGTTTGGGTTTTTCTTCCATCATCACCGGTTCGGATTTAATTTCCATCCGCTCGCTTCTTTCTTCTTTCCTAATCATGCCGCCATCGCCGAAACCAGCCGCGATAACCGTAATTTTCACCTCGCCTTTCTTCAATTTATCATCTGTCACCGCGCCAAAAATAACTTTGGCTTGCGGATCAATCGCATCGGTCACAATTTTAGCCGCTTCATTAATTTCCTGCATGCTTAAATCAGCACCGCCGGAAACATTAAAGATAACACCACGCGCACCATCAATAGAAATTTCCAAAAGCGGTGAACCAATAGCCGCCCGCGCCGCTTCCACTGCCCGATCTTCACCCTGCGCCCGGCCGATACCCATCAAAGCATTGCCCGCACCTTTCATAATTGCCTTTAAATCAGCAAAATCAACATTAACCAAACCCGGCGTCACGATGATATCAGAAATTCCCTGTACCGCTTGGCGCAACACATCATCCGCTACCTTAAAAGCATCCATTAAAGAAGTATTGCGCTCAATGGTCTGTAGTAGCTTATTATTAGGAATAGTAATTAAAGTATCAACTTTATCCCTTAAATTTTCCAGGCCGGCTTCGGCTAATCTTGTCCGTTGCGACCCTTCGAAAGCAAACGGCCGCGTCACTACGCCAACCGTTAATGCGCCGGCGTCGCGCGCCGCTTCCGCCACCACCGGTCCGGCGCCAGTGCCAACACCGCCGCCTAAACCATAAGTCACAAAAACCAAATCTGCGCCTTTAAGCACTTCCTGAATTTCGTCGCGGTTTTCTTCAGCCGCTTGCGCGCCCACTTCTGGATTCATACCCGCGCCTAAACCTTTGGTCAAATTTTTGCCAATGAGAAGCTTCTGCGGCGCCAGGCAATGATGTAAATCCTGCGCGTCGGCATTGATCGCGATAAACTCCACGCCTTGAATTTTGCATTCCACCATGCGCGAAACAATATTTCCCCCTGCCCCTCCGACACCTACCACTTTGATCTTGGCAAATGTTTCCATGTCGGGCTTAATTTGAGCCATAATATTTAAAAATTAGATTAATTAGGTTATTTTTTAGGTTAAATAAGGATATGACAATGGGCTATATCTTGTCAAGCGATTTTGGAATTTTTAGGGCATAAAACCCTTAACCCATTTTTTCAGCTTGCCGAATGATTCATCAACCTGCGATAAACCGAGCCGCAGGCCACGACCGGAAACTTTTTGTTCGTCATTCAGCGCCGAAACGATTAAACCGATAACTGTGGCGAAAGACGGATCATCAACTTGATCAGCTAAGCCTTCCAATTCTTGCGGAAAACCTAACTGCGCCGGTAGCTTTAATCTCTGTTTGGCAAATTCCACAATACCTTTAATTTTGGCGCCGCCGCCAGTTAAAACAATGCCCGCCGGCAAGAAACCCACCCGATCTATCTTTTTCAATTCTTTATTAACTAAATCAAAAATTTCCGCCAGCCGCGCTTCCATAATTTCCGCTACTTCCTGACGAGAGACATTGCCGCCCGCTTCACCCATTTTGGCTAAATCAATTATTTCTGATTTCTTCACTTCCGCGACCCGAGCTGTGCCATAGGCTAATTTTATCTTTTCCGCCACATCAATTGAAACGCGCAAACCGATAGCAATATCATTAGTCACGTGCATTTGTCCGACCGGCAAAATAGCGCAATGCAGAATATCACCTTCTTCATAAACTGTGAGTCCGGTTGTACCGCCGCCTAAATCCAGCGATAAAACTCCTAATTCTTTCTGCCGTTTGGTCAAGATAGAGCGAGCCGCCGCCAATGGAGTTAATAACAAACCATCTTCTTCCAGACCCGCTTCGCGGACACATTTGATTAAATTTTTAATAAACGGCGTTGAATCTTCAACAATCAAAGCATCAACTTCCAAACGAACGCCGTGCATGCCAACCGGATCTTTAATAGAATCGGCGCTATCAACAGTAAAACGCCGCGGCAGGACATGCAGGACCTCGCGGTTGGAAGGAATAGAAATAGCCGAAGCAGCGGCAATAGAACGCGCTCGGTCTTCTTCGGAAATTTCGCCGTCAGCCCGAGAAACCGCGATCACGCCCCGGCTCGGCCGACAAGTAACGCACGAACCGCCGATGCTAATAAAAGCATGGTCAATGGGCAAGCCGGTAGTTTTACTGACAATATCCCTTGCTTGTTTAATGCCTTTGATAACTTCAACCACATCAACAACTACGCCTTTGCGCATACCCTGCGAAGGCACAGTTGCCAGACCGATAACCTGCGGTTTGGCCAGCCCTTCGCGCAACTTGGCGACTACCAGCCGGATATTGCTGGTGCCGATATCCAAAGCGATGATGGTTTTTTCTCTTGGCATTGCTGAATAAAATTATAGTTTTTATAAATTAAATGTCGTAAATATCTTTTTATTTAATCAATAAATCTTACTGTGCTCTGCCATAATTTAGAATCATTGTTATTTTCATCTAACGGTATGCCGTATTGGCCGATGGAAAAGAATAAAAATTTATCGGGATGGTTTTCATCGCCAAGGAAATAACGGATGCCATTAGTTTTAGCATATTCATTGGGACATTTTCCACTGCCGATCCAAAACGGCTCATCACCTTTGGCGATATTCGGATAATCAACCGGCGAAATATAATAATAACCGTTCGGGAAATTATCTTTAATATATTGTTCGTTGGTCCGGTTGTTTATAAAACAATCTTCGGCCGGATAACCGGTCAAAATAGCTTTGCCAATGCCTTCTTCAGCGCTTAGATTTGGGTCTTTTGATAAAACCTTCAGGTATTGTCCGTTTTTACCGCCGACGTATATGTTATTGCCTTCTTTCAAAATTTGTACCTGTTTATCAGCAAGCATTTTCGGATAACAAAACGCGATGCCCAAATCTTTATCCAAATATTTTTCCGCGGCGCCGCAATCAATATCTGTAATTTTCTGCGGACTTACGCTCGGGCACGCCGCGAACTCGCAATTTGCCCCAGTCCGGCCGACAGAAGAACCGTCCGGACAAATTTTAGCTTCCATAGTGCAGGCTTTTTGAGTATAATTCTGCACAAACCAATAGTATGCCGAAACAGTGCCAGCCGCTAAAAATAGAATGCCCAAAACAATAGATAAAACCAATAAAGTTTTTCTGTTTTTAACTGGTTGGGGATTGATGGTATTGAAATTATCCGATACGGCCGGATTTATTTGCTCCATGATATTTTTTTAGATCTTACCACGATTAAAATCAGGGGCTTGAATTTATCTTTCTAGATTCTTTAAAATTCCCTCTTCAATTTGCCGCATTTTTTCCGCCTCTTTGGCAGATTTTTCGTGATCATGCCCCTTTAAATGGACTATACCATGAACCAATAATCGGGTCAATTCGGCTTTTTCACTTGTTTTCAACAGTTTCGCTTGCCTTTTAGCTTGCGGCAAACAGATATAAATTTCATTTAAATCTTCAAAACTTAGAACATCCGTCGTCGCGTTTTTGCCGCGATATTTTTTGTTGATAGTTTTCATCCGCGCGTCGCAGACAAAAACCAAACTAATTTCTTCGTCCAAATTTAAAACAGCTGACGCTACGTCAGCTGCTTTAATCAGAAATTTATTATCAATTTTTGAAGGCGTCAGATTGGTTATCTCTAACATGGTGTCATTTTATTTTTCCAATTCTTCTTTGACAATTCTGCTCACTGATCCCCCGTCCGCCTTGCCTTTTACCTGCGGCATTAATTCTTTCATAACTTTACCGGTGTCTTGCGCTCCGGCGGCGCCAGCTTTAGTAATTGCCTCTTTAACCAATTGCCGAATCTTATCCTCATTCATTTGCTCGGGCAAATAAACCTGCAAGATAACGAGTTCTTCTTTTTCTTTCTTAGCAAGTTCCGCCCGGCCGCCCTTTTCATATTGATCAATAGAATCCTTGCGCTTTTTAGCCTCGCTGGCAATCACAGCCATTACTTCTTCGTCATTTAATTGGCTGTTTTTTTCTAATTTAACCGCGTCCTTTTCTGTTTTGCTCAATTTATTTCGTTTTTCAAATTCCTTATTTTTTATAGCTGACAATAGCATGCGCAAAACAGAGGTTTTTAATTCCTCTTTAGCCTTAAAGACGGTTTTAAAGTCAACGTTGAGCTGATCGTGCAAAGACATATTTTTTAATAAAATATTATTTTGCCTCTCCACAAGCCAACCGCGTTTTTTGAAAGCGGCTGATTGAACGGCTATTTCTTTATCTTAATCATATCCTTCGGAATTAACTGGCCTTCTTCCAGTGTGCCGGCTTTCAGCATCTCCCGGCGCTGGCCGCGTAATTGCTCGCGGCGCAAAGCGCTAATTTTCTTCTGTCGTTTGGTTTTGGATTTTTTGTAAAAGCGGCCTTCCCGCGCCTGCAACAAAACCCGGCTCTGCTGAACCTTGCGGCTGAACCGGCGCAACATAAAACTAACCGGCTCTCTTTCTTTCTTTTTTATTTCTATTGCCATAAATATACCCCCTTTCTATAAAATTTTGTCATATCGCTTTGATGTTTTCGCTTAATTTCGCGCCACCAATCAAATGCAAATGGATATGCGGCACTTCCTGCCCGCCGTCGGGTCCCGTCCTAAATAATAATTTATAGCCGCTGGAGGCTATTCCTTTGGCCTCGGCTAATTTTTTGGCTGTTATAATCAGCCGACCAACCAATAATCCGTCATTATCGCTTAAATCATTAACTGTTTCAATATGCCTCTTCGGAACAATCAAAATATGGACCGGCGCGACAGGCTGGATATCGGGAAAAGCCATAACAGCATCATCTTCATATAAAATTTCCGCCGGAATCTCTTTATCAATAATTTTACAAAAAATACAATCTGCCATATTTTTTATTTCGCCAGCCGCTTTTTCACTTCATCAATCACTTTCCCCTGCGGCACGGTTTCTTGGACACCGGTCGCCATATCGCGGATAATAACCGTTTCGTCCAGCGCTTCCTGTTGGCCTAAAATCAGCGCAAATTTAGCGCCCAGCCGGTCAGCAATTTTTAATTGCGCTTTAATGGAATCGCGGCTGATTGACTCCGCAATCTTAATGCCCGCTTCGCTTAATTTTTCAAATAATTTCAACCCCTTTTTCCGCCCCCGCTCCCCTAATTGCACCAAAAAAACCTTAGGAACGAAAGCTGAGACCTTAACCTGGTCTTTTTGCATTTGATGAATTACCCGTTCAATGCCCAACGCCGCGCCGACAGCCGGCGTCGGTTTGCCGCCTAACTGCGCCACTAAATTGTCATAACGTCCGCCGCCGCCTAATGAATTTGCGGGCGTTGTTTTTCCCTGTTCATCTTCCGTAAAAATTTCAAAAACAGTTTTGGTATAATAATCCAAACCGCGGACGATGGTGTTATTCAAAAAATAAGGAATCTCCAATTCATCAAGATATTCCAACACCATCTTAAAATGCTTATGGCATTCTTCACAAAGATAATCAACAATATTGGGCGCCTGCGCTTTGATTGGCTGACATTTTTCTTCCTTACAATCCAACAAGCGCAAAGGATTTTCTTTCAGGCGACGGCGGCAATCAAGGCAAATCTTATTCTTGCGGTGGCGGTAATAATCAACCAGCGCCCGACGGTAAGCCGTCCGACAGGTTCTACAGCCCAAACTGTTCAGCTGCACAACCATTTTTTTCAAACCCAGGCATTTCAAAAGGTAAAAACAGGCCTGGATAATTTGCGCGTCCAGCACCGGCTCCGCATCGCCAATTGTCTCCAAACCGAATTGATGAAACTGGCGGAACCGTCCTGACTGGGGCTGTTCATAACGGAACATCGGACCGCAATAATAAAGCTTAACTGGCGGAGACAGGCTAGCCATACCATTCTGCAAATAAGACCGGATAATACCCGGCGTGGCTTCCGGCCGCAAGGCCAGGCTCTTGCCGCCTTTAGTTTTTAAGGTATACATCTGCTTATCAACAATATCGGTTACTTCGCCCGTACCGCGGATAAATAATTCCGTTTCTTCTAATAATGGCGTGTCCAACCGCGAAAAACCAAAATTCTCCGCCACCTCTTTGCTGATGCGGCGAAACTTTTCCCAATAAGGCTGGGCTTCCGGTAAAATATCCGGCATTCCTTTGGGTGATTGGAATTGTTGGTTTATTTTTTTAGGCATACTAATTCTGTTTTAAAATTATATTTAATATACATACTCCGGCGTGGAAAAAATCGTCGCCCCGTCAAAGGGCCAAATCCTTATCCAGGCCTTGCCGATAATATCATCAGAAGGCACCGGCCCCCAGCGCCGCGAATCATAAGACGCCTGGCGGTTATCGCCCATGACAAAATATTCGCCATCCTTTAAAACTGTCCTGTTCTCGCCGGAAGTGAAACTGTCGGGCAAATATCTCGATTCATCCAGAATAAAACCGTTGGAATTCTGCCGATTAAAAATTTTAACCTGGCCATCATCTATTTCTATAGTTTCTCCGGGCAAACCGATAATCCGCTTAATATAATATTGAGTAGTATCTAAAGGATAGCGGAAAATCGCCACTTCCCCTCTTTGTAATTCTTTAAATGGTTCAATAGTGAAAAAATGCCAGTCGCCAATGCCAACTTCTGTTTGCTTGTATCCCCATTCATTAATGACCAAATATTGGCCGTCATTAAAATTCGGTTCCATGGAAGCGCCTTTAACAAAAAAAGGCTGTGCCAGTAAAAAACGGATTGGCGCGACGATCGCTACTGTAATAATGGTTATTTTAAGCACATCCCAAACATAGGAAAAAAAGTTTTTCATAATACCCTCCTTGTCATTTTTACACAGTCAGAAATTTACAGACAAATTATCCTTATAACGCTATATATTTCCGCCGAAGCCTATCCCGCATTTATTGCGGGATGAAAATGACATATTTATTTTTTACTATGATACACTAAAATTCGCCTTAACGCAAGCCCCGTTAGAAGTTGTGAAAAGACATCGCCCAACCCCGGATAGAACAAATTTGGGATAATGGCTAAAATAAAAAAACATTGTTATAATTCAAATAATGAAATTAAAAAAAATCGGGCTGATTCTTTGGTTGATTTTCTCCGTGGCTATTGTCGCCTTTTTAATTGCCAGCCAATTTTGGCCAAGCCAGGCGTCTTTTTGGCAAGAAATAAAAGGCAACCAAGACCCGGCATCAAATCCGGCCGAAAACCAATTATTGCCCAATAACAGCCAAATTGCCGGCAATGGCCAGCCAATTAATTTCTTATTGCTCGGCGCGCCGGGCGCGGGCAATGACGCGCCGGACCTGACCGATACAATTATTATCGCCCATCTTGATCCTTCCCAACAAAAAATTTATCTTTTTTCTTTGCCGCGCGACCTGCTCGTTAAAATGCCTGGCGCCGATTATTATGTTAAAATCAACTCGCTCTACGCCTATAACAGAAACAATATTGGCCACGAGTTTGATGCCCTTCGCCAAAGTGCGGAGGATTTAACCGGCTTGCCCATTGACCATTATATTTTTATTGATTTAACCGTGCTGAAAAATACGATTGACACGCTAGGGGGCATTAATGTTATGGTTGAGAAAGACATAATTGATACTCGATTTCCCGGCCCTAACCATAGCTACCAAACATTTGCGCTTAAAGCCGGCTGGCGGTATTTGGATGGCGAAACGGCTCTCAAATATGCCCGTTCGCGCCATAGCGGTGCTGGCGATTTTGATCGCATTGAACGCCAACAGGAAATTTTACAAGCCATCAAGCAGAAAGCTTTAGGCCTGCATTTTTGGAATTTCGGCACTTACTGGGAACTCTATAATAATTTTGCCAATCATGTTAAAACCGATCTGGGCCTATGGCAATTGAAAAATTATTACGCCAGCGTCAAAGAAATACCGGGCGAAAATTTAATTAAAAGCGATCTGGAATCATCAGGTCTTTTTGCTACCGGCCCGATGAATTTAGGCGGTGAAATAGCTTCTATCGTTAAACCCAGGGCGGGCGTTGGAGAATATAAAGAAATAAAAGAATATATAAAAAATATAATCAAAAATTAAACATGAAACTGATAATCGGGTTGGGTAATCCCGGCTCTAAATATGAAAAAACCCGCCATAATCTCGGCTTCGCCGCGCTGGATTATTTTAAAAATAATAATGCCGGCTTTTCTGATTGGCGTGAAGATAAAAAATTTAATGCCTTATTGAGCGAGAGCTCAATAGGAAGCGAAGAAAAGATAATTTTAGCCAAACCCCAAACCTTCATGAACCTTTCCGGCCAAACCGTTCGCACTCTGGCGGATTTTTATAAGATGTCAGCTGCCGATATTTGGATTATTCATGATGACATGGCCTTGCCTCTCGGCACATTGAGAATTTCACAAAATTCCAGCGCCGGCGGCCATAACGGCGTGGAATCAATTATTAAAAATCTGGGCACCAAAGATTTTGTCCGCTTCCGCCTCGGCATCCATCCCATCGGCCAAACATTTTTAGCCTGCGTTTTTAAACGCCTCATCTCCACACAGAAGTTCGTTCTGCAAAAATTTGCTAAAAACGAACTGGCTGCTATCGAAGCTGCCCAACAAAAAACCGCCGAAGCTTTGTCAGCGGCCCTTGGCGATGGCCTCCCCGCAGCGATGAATAAATTCAATTAAAAAATCAGCCCATTATAATCCTGTCTAACCGCCCAATTATTTAAATAATTGGGCGGTTTTTTATCGTAAATTAAAACGCCCATTATCCTACCTGCAAACTTAGGGACCAGCTCCACAAGGAAGCCATCCCTAACGTTGAAGGCTACTACCTAAACGTTAGGAGGGATTGTTTAGGCCTCGCCATTTACAGATAGGAGAATGAGCACTATCTATTACAGAATCTTGATATAATACTATATTATATATCAGTTAATGCTGTCAAGCTAGAAAATAAATATGTTTCTGGAAATAAAATTACCCGGCGCGTCTGATTATTGTTGTAATCATCAGCTCCGGGTAAAATTTTCTTTACCTCCTTTCCTATCGTTTTTCTAAGACAATGAGTTTTTGTTGATGTGTTGGCCCGACAAAATATTCGGTGATTTTGTGTTTATACGATCTCATTAAAAATTCAAGCGACTCAACCACCTCGCCGAGAATTCGTTTTCCATCTTTGTAAACAATCAGGCAATTTCTATAAGGACAACATTCCAATGCCTTAAGCTCGGCGAGTGATTTGCCGGATTTTATGGCCTCCACAAAGATCCAATTCCAGGCGCCGCTGTCGCCTGCTTCAACATTATCAACAAAAAGCCAGCCAAGATCCAATCCCTTCAGGGCTGTTTCCAAATCAAGTTTTCCTTCTTCTCCGCCCGACTTCAAATATTCGGGCAAGAAATGCAACAAATTCTTCAAAGAAAGATTTTTATCAACATATAAATCTGCCATAACTAACCTCCTTATTAAGAATTAAAAAATCCAATTTTTCCAACACCGCGGCCAGCCAAACATTTACTCCGCTGTCTGGCAAAAACCAGGAAATCTCGCTTCCTCATCCCAGATAACACTGCCGCAGAAACCTTAAAATAGCAGAAACCACATTCAAGTTTTCCTTTTGTATATATAACATTTCCATGACGGCAGCATGGACAGAGGTAACCGACCCCTTGAACCATTGCTTTAATGTCATCAACTGAGAAATAACCCATCACAGAATCACCTCCTATTCCTAGTATTTTTATTTTAAAGAAGCTTTCTATTATCCCTGATTAATAATTCATTATTCATAATTATATCGGATTTGTCTAGCCCAGTTAGAGATTATTAACAAAAAACTATAATGCCCCAAACAAAGCCGCAGGCGGATTCGCTTTCTTATCAGGCCTACCTTAAACTCGGTTAAATCTCTAACGGGGTCCCGCCGTTTGGCGGAAATTTAAAAAAATGTTAAAGTGAATTGATGCACAAACACGCTCCCTATTTTCACGCCTTCAATCTATTTAATGAAAAAATCGGGCCCATGAGATATAAAAAACTGCTGGGCTTTTTTGGCGATTTAAAAAACGCCTGGGAAAATGGCGGCACGGAAGATTTTGTCAAAGCCGGCTTAGAAGAAGAGCTGGCACGGGAAATTGACATCCGCCGGCCACAAATCAATCTAGAACAAGAACTGGCTAATTTAGCCAAAGAAAAAATAGAAATTTTAACAATTTTGGACGACAACTATCCCCGGCTCCTGAAGGAAATCCACGATCCACCGCATATCCTATATATGAAAGGCTATCTAGCGCCGGAAGACGAATTCTCCCTGGGTGTGGTCGGCACCCGCATGCTGTCGCTTTATGGCCGGCAAGTCGCTTCGCAAATTTGCGCTGACTTAGCCCGCACCGGTTTGACAATTGTTTCCGGCCTGGCACAAGGCATTGATACGCTGGCCCATTTGGCCGCCGCGCAAAACCATAGCCGCACCATTGCCGTCATCGGCGGCGGCCTGGATAACCAGACAGTTTTTCCACCGCAGAACCGCGCTTTGGTTGATAAAATTATTCTCAACGGCGCCGTGCTGTCCGAATACCCCATCGCCACCCCATCACTGAAACATCATTTTCCGGCGCGCAACCGGATTATCAGCGGCCTGTCTCTCGGCACGTTGGTGATTGAAGCGCCGCAAAAATCAGGCGCGCTGATTACCGCCAACCACGCGCTCTCCCAAAATCGCGAGGTCTTCGCCATCCCCGGCTCAATTTATTCGCCAAATTCTTTGGGACCGAACAATCTAATAAAAATGGGTGCCAAGCTCGTTATCAGCGCCCAAGATATATTGGATGAGTTGAATTTAAAAAACCTGGCCCAGGCTGTCAGTGCGCGGCAAATTATCGCCGACTCGCCCCAGGAAGAATTAATCCTGAATATCCTGTCTCAAGAACCAATCCATGTTGACAAAATCATGAGAGACACTAAACTAGACGCAGCCGCCGCCAATACCACGCTGGTACTGATGGAAATGAAAGGCAAAGTGAAAAATTTGGGCGGCATGCAATATGTATTAGCCCGTTAAAAACACAAAACATGTAACAAAAAAAGAAGATTGTTATATGTTATATGTTATATGAAATTAGTAATCGTTGAATCTCCAACTAAAGCCCGAACTATCCAGCGCTTTCTGCCGGCCGGCTTTGTCGTGAAATCATCCTATGGCCATGTGCGCGATTTGCCTAAAGGCAAATTAGGCGTGGATACGGCAAATGATTTCGAGCCGAGTTATGTGGTGCCGATCATCGCTAAAAAACGCCTGCAAGAAATCAAAAAAATTCTGCCTAAAGCGGAAAAAGTCATTCTGGCTTCCGACGAAGACCGCGAAGGCGAAGCCATTGCCTGGCATCTGATTCAGGCGCTAAAGTTAAGCGACCCTAAAAAAATTGAACGCATTGTCTTTCATGAAATTACTAAAAGCGCAATTGAAAACGCACTGAAAAATCCGCGCGAACTCGATATGAGCTTAGTCGATGCCCAGCAGGCGCGGCGCATTCTAGACCGCCTGGTCGGCTATGGACTTTCGCCTTTTTTATGGAAAAAAGTTGCCAAAGGGCTTTCTGCCGGCCGCGTCCAATCGGTCGCTGTGCGCCTCATTGTGGAGCGTGAACGGGAAATCCAAAAATTTAAAAGTGAAGAATATTGGACAATCGAAGCGTTACTAGCACAACAGCCAAAAACCGCCGGCCAACAGCCGATAGAATTCACTGCTTCACTCATCAAGCAAAATGACAAGTCTATTTCTAAGCTAGGCATTAAAACCGAAACGGAAGCAAAAAAAATATTAGACGATCTCAATGGCGCTGAATATCAGGTTGCCGATATTATCCAAAAAGAAACCCGCAAGCATCCCGCACCGCCTTTTACCACCAGCACCCTTCAGCAGCAAGCAGCCAATAAATTTGGCTTTTCCGCCAAACAAACTATGCAAATCGCCCAACAGCTTTATGAAGGCGTTGAAATTGGCGGCGTCGGTTCAACCGGCTTAATCACCTATATGCGCACCGATTCGGTCAATTTAGCCGCCGAAGCATTAAATCAAATCAAAAATTATATTACGGATAATTTTGGCCCAAAATACCTGGAAGCGCGATTTTTTAAAACTAAATCCAAGGGCGCCCAGGAAGCCCACGAAGCCATCCGGCCAACCGACGCTAGCAATGAACCCGATAAAATAAAAGAATATTTAACGCCTCAACAATTCAAATTATACGATCTAATTTGGCGCCGGACCATTGCCTGCCAGATGGCGCCGGCTATTTTAGCCGCCACCTCTGTCGATATCGCGGCCAAACAATATATTTTCCGCGCCACCGGCAGCCAAATAAAATTTGACGGTTATCTGAAAATTTATAACGGTAAAATCCAAGAAACAATCCTGCCGCCGCTAAGCATCAAAGAATATTTAGAATTGATTAAATTATCGCCTAATCAGCATTTTACCCAACCGCCGCCCCGCTACGGCGAAGCCGCTTTAATAAAAATACTGGAAGAATATGGCATCGGCCGGCCATCCACCTACGCACCGACAATTTCCACTATCCAAGACCGCAATTATACTCAAAAAGATGACAATAAAAAATTCTTCCCGACAGAAATCGGTTTTTTGGTCAGTGATCTCTTGGTCAAGCATTTTCCTCAAATCGTTGATTACCAGTTTACTGCCGCGATGGAAGAAGATCTGGACACAATTGCCGAAGGCAAAAAAGATTGGGTGCCGATGATGAAAAACTTCTACGGTCCTTTTAAGGAAAATCTGGATAAAAAATATGATGAAGTTGAAACCACTAAACCCGAACCGGAAAAGACCGATAAAATTTGCCCGACTTGCGGCGCGCCATTGCTTATCCGCACCAGCCGTTTTGGCAAATTCTATGCTTGTTCCGCTTTTCCTAAATGCCGCTACACAGAAAATATCAAAGACGCTAAAGATGAACTGAATATCCATTGCCCTAAATGTCTGGCCGGCCAGGTAGTGGCCAGACGCACTAAACGCAAAAAGATTTTTTATGGCTGTTCGCGTTATCCGGAATGCGATTTCGCTTCCTGGGATAAGCCAATCGGACAAAAATGTCCGGAATGTGGCGCGCCGCTGGTAGAAAAAAAAGGTAAAATTATTTGCTCAAACAAAGAGTGCAAATATAAGGAAAAAAGTTAAAAAATGGCCGGGCTTTGCCTGACCATTTTTTATTTACAAAATCGGCTGGATATCCTATAATAATCCATCATGACCGCCAAAATAATTTTGCAAAAAATTATAGATAACTGCCAAAAGAATAATCCCAATTGCAACATTGAGCTTATTCAGGATGCTTATGATTTTGCCGCCCAGGCCCACCAGGGCCAAAAACGAGTTTCGGGCGAGGATTATATCTTTCATCTTTTAGCCACGGCTGAGACATTGGCTAATCTACATGTTGATTCCAAAACAATCGCCGCGGCCCTGCTGCATGATGTTCTTGACGATTGCAGTATCAGCAAAAAAGAACTGGAGAAAAAATTTGGCAAAGAAATCGCCTTTCTAGTTGAAGGCGTCACAAAAATAGACAAGCTCCACTACCACGGAGTGCAGCGAGCAGTAGAAAATCTGCGCAAAATGTTTTTAGCCATCGCTCAAGATATCCGCGTCATTCTGATAAAACTAGCTGACCGGCTGCACAATATGCGCACGCTATCGGTCATGCCGCCGGAAAAACAACAGCGCATCGCCTTAGAAACAATGGAAGTTTTTGCGCCACTGGCGGACCGGCTCGGTATCGGACAAATCAAAGGTGAACTCCAAGATCTATGTTTTAGTTATTTAATGCCCGGCGAATATAATTGGTTGAAAAAACAAGTGAAAGAAAGATATGAAGAACGGGAACGATATTTAGAAAAAATTATTCCTCTCATTAAAAAAAATTTAGCCAAAGAAAATATCAGCTTATTAAAAATAAATTACCGCGCCAAACATTATTGGAGTTTATACCAAAAACTGCAGCGCCATGAAATGAACCTAAATAGAATCTATGATTTAGTGGCTCTACGGATCGTCGTTGAAACAATTGAGGATTGCTATGCCGTTCTAGGCATTATCCATAAATTATGGCGGCCACTGCCCGGCCGCATTAAGGATTACATCGCCCTGCCTAAACCCAATGGCTATCAATCATTGCACACGACTGTTTTTTGCCAGGGCGGTAAAATAACCGAAATTCAAATTC
>Ga0075936_11_pt1 | contig 81186 bp, 85 predicted proteins | sample RifGroA2_FD_67945 | JGI IMG/M metagenome (GOLD analysis project Ga0075936, IMG submission 67945) | Parcubacteria bacterium GW2011_GWA2_42_11 | reverse complement strand
CTGTCAGTGTATTCAGCCCAAGTTCCCAGATTGCCGGCAGTACAATTATAGTGGGTAGCGGCGCAGACGCCGTTAACGGGGGTAGGCGGGGTGCAATAACTGCCATAAATATTACCATCACCTCCAACCCACCAAACAATGTCGGGACTCCACCAGTAAGTTTGACCTTCGGTGCAAGAACATGTGTTGCCGCAATATGCTGCTTCACAGCTCGGAGTACAGCAACCAGTTGAGCCAGTACATTTTAACTCGCAGGCGCACCAAGCAGCCGGATCCGTCTGCCCGTTGCCCCAATCAGCGCAAATCGCCTCCCAATGACCATCAGGAGAACACCGACGGCAGTTAACCGAATCCCATGATCCGGGCTGGCATTCAGCATCAGTACATACCCAAATTACGTCAACCCAACAAGTAAGGCCATCCACCACGAGCGTTTCCCACGTAGGAAAAAAAGCATAGGGAATTATTCTAACGAGACCGCCGGCAGCGGCCTTTTTGGAAGAAATAAACGGCAATACCCCCAATACCGCAATGATTATAATAAATAGTAGAATTTTTTTGTTTAATCTCATAAAAATTATAATTAAAAAAATAATAGCTTATTATTTATAAAAATATATTAAAATTTGAATAAAAGCCAAGGACGTGGCATAAGGAACTATTATTTTTATTTTTTCATATCCGCCCTTGAGATGAAAGCGCGAGAAATAAGAAAAAACAAAAAGGGCGCCAAAAATAATAAATGGGATCAGAGCGCTAATCCCTAACGCATTAGCTTTAAATGCACCCTGAAAAAACCCTACGCCGATTTTTATAGCCGTAAAAAGCACAATAATTCCCAGAAGCGTTATTATCCATTTTTTCATCGTAAAAAATCCAAAGAATGCCTATAATTTTATAAGAAATAGAGAACCTGCGAGGAATGCTAATAATTTCATTGCTGATTTCTTTTTGTTCTGGAATCATGGCTTTAAAGTTAAAAATTATTATATTTTTATTATATTATATTATACCACGGAATAACAAAGAGTTATACACATCTCGACTAGTAGCCCTAGAATCTTACTTCAGCGATAAAAACCCCATTTTGGCTGCTAAAGGCATCAAATAATATTCCTGCTTCTTTCCCGTCTGGCGTAATTATGCCTGCGTTTTCCTTCCGTCCGGTAGATAAAATGGGTTTTTTCAACCAAACGGCTTCAATTTTTTTTAAATTATCAGTTAACGCCAGATATTTTTCAAGACCATTATTAATCCATATAGAACTGGAAATATTTATTATCATATCCGCTCCCATCTCTACCCGCTTCTTCACTAAACCCGGATAATGAATCTCAAGGCATATGGCCGGCGCTAAATTTATATCTTCCAAAGAGATTATTTTTGACTCTCCGCGATATAAATTATTAGCCGGGTTAAAAACAGCATTCTCTTTATCTCTATAATACTCCTTATTTTTCTTTGGGTCTAAAAGCGAATTAAAATAAAAAGGGCGCCACTGGCCAAATGGCCAATATTCTCCGGTAATTGTCAGCTTTTCCTTATTAAAAACATCAACCAATTTTCCCTGCGAATCAAAAAATAGAAGTGTGTTATAGGGTCTTCCATCTTGCCGGGAAATGACATTAGCGACTAAATCGACTTCTAAATTTATCGCCATATTTCGGTATGCCTTGATTAAAATTCCATCATTATCAATTTTGAAATTATCCTTCGCTTCCCTATCAATTGTTTTATCATAAATTACATCAAACAATCCTTCAGGCAAAATAACCAGACTAAAATCAGAATCAGTTTTCAATTCTTTCAACTTTTTTAATATCATTTCTCCTGCTTTTATAATTTCTATCTCCAATTTTTTTTCATCCAATTCTTTCTTTTTAAAAATTTCGTCCAGCCGGCCATCGTCAGTTACCAAAGCCACCCGCTTGCTGCCAGCAAGCGCTTCGTATTCGCGATGATTTTGTTTTAGAAAGATTTTAGAAATCACCAAACCTGAAAATAATATAACAAATACCAAACTGGTCAATATAATAATATTTTTTTTATTTTTATCTTCCTTTTTTAAAATTTCCCTGACCAGAAAAAAAAGTAATAAATTTATGCCAATACAAAAAACAGTCAACCCCGCCAGCCCGCCCCAACGCGCTAAACCCAAAAATGGCGAAGAACCCAGTGCGTTGCCGATTTCTACTATAAAATTAGGCAACGCCGTATAACGCGCTTCCAAAAATTCAAAAACTGGCCATAAAATTATTAAAGACGCTAGAGCCAATCGCCGGCTATACTTGGCAATTAAATAGAAGCTCAGCGGCAAGCCTAAAAAAATTAGAATGGACGAAAAAAACAGTATCGGCTCAATAAGGAAATAAGCCGTGCCCAAGCCAAAAACTAACCGAAAAATAAAAAAACCGCCCAGCAGGCGCCATAAACGATTTTCTTCAGCCAAAAAGAAAAAAAGCGGTACGGCAAAAATAAAAGACAGCCAATACCAATTCAATGGCGGAAAAGCTAAAATCTCCAAAACTGCCGCCGCTAAAATAAGGCCGATGGCCAGCCAAAATTTTTTTCTTTTTTCTTTCTTGTCCATATCAAAAACTTATCAAATTCAAATACCAGCCGACTATTGGCCTGCCAAAAAGCAAAGCCGCCAGTATAGCCGGCGCTAAAAAAGCGCCAAAAGGCAGGGTTGATTTTAGATTTTTTCCCTTAAAAATTATTAGGCCAATACCCACGAACGTTCCGGCTAAAGACGCCAAAAGCAGCATCAGGAAACTGCTCCAAGCACCCAATAATAAACCGGCGACAAAAAATAATTTAACATCGCCGAAACCCAGCCACTTGCCCCGGCCAATCCAATAAACCGCTAAAAAAAGGCCGCCCAAAACCAACGATGATAATAACATTTCCAATAAAAAATTAATGCCCACTACTCCCATCAACCAGCCCGCGGTCCGATAAATAATTGTCAAAATCAAAATTAGCCATAGCATCTGGTCAAGAATAATAAAATATTTTAAATCCGCGATAAAAATAGCCAATAGGGCGCCGGCAATCAGCCACAAAAAAATACCGTCAATCAGCGCTGGCCAGCCCAAACCGCTGGCCAGAAAAAAATTAGCCAGGCCCGACTGCCAAGCGATAAAAATAAATATGCCACCCAGAATAATTTCACTCAATAAATATTGCAGCGATATTTGTTGCCGGCACCAACGGCAGCGGCCGCCTAAAAATAACCAAGAAAAAAATGGTATCAAATCCGGCCAGGTCAGCTGATGTTCGCACCGAGGGCAACGTGAGCGGGCCCAAACGACCCCCTGCCCTTGCGGCAAGCGCTCGCCCAGAACATTAAAAAAACTGGCCAAAGTTGCGCCAAAAAGAAAAGTTATCAAATAGAAAAAATAAATCATACATGATTATTTTACCATTTATTAAAAACAAAAACCATTCTGCTATCCGCCAACTGGCGAAACAAAATGGTTCTTGTTGTAATTTATAGATTAATATTTTTTTATCCTAAACTGTTTATGGACCGACACAATATTGGAACGTCGCGTCATCACAAGCAGTATCAGTGCAAACTGTACCGTCTAAATCAGAATTAAGAGCAGTATTAGTAGATTCCAGGGTTGCCCGGAAAACATAGGAAGCAGCCGGGGTGCAACCGGTAGAATCATAAACATAAGCCGTAGAACCCGGATCAGTCGGTGTACCGCCTAAGTAAGTCGGCACCATCACAGCCAAAGTGGCGGGATAAGTAGTATTGGCATCATAATACATCTGAGCCGCTACCTGGACTTGCCGAGCGTCAGAAATGCGGCGAGAATCACGCGCTTTCTGCCGAGCGGTATTTAAAGAAACCATCACAATGGTCGCCAAAATACCGATAATGGCGATCACCACCAGTAACTCAATTAAAGTAAAACCTTTTCTATTTCTTTTCACTTTTTGTCACCTCCTTTCGAACCGCGGATTCACACGGATTCTATACCGCAGATTTTCGCGGAATTTTTATTTTTTCAATCAAAAAATAATTTACATGCCGCCAGCTATATTATAAATCGGCATCAAAATCCCCGCTACCAAAAATGCCACGCCTATGCCTAAAACAACAATCAAAATCGGCTCTATTAATTGCGATAATGTATCCACGGTTGTATCTATTTCCTTGCTGTAATAACTGGACATTTTTTTTAAAATGTCATCTAACGCGCCAGCTTGTTCGCCGGTCGCAATCATCTGGACGACTAAATTAGGAATTTCTGGATATTTTTCAAATGAACCGGAAATCGTCCCGCCGGCCCGAACCTGATCCTTAGCTTCTAGAATTATATCACGAAAAACAAGATTGCCGACCACATCAGCAGAAACCTGCAAAGCCTGCAAAATGGAGATGCCGCCTGTAATTAAGGTGCTTAAATTATCAGCTAAGCGGGAAATATAAATTTTCTTAAAAATCTTGCCTAAAATCGGTATTTTTATCTTTAAGCCATGCCAATAGTGCCGAAAAGCAATTGAGTTTTTAAAAAGATAAGCGATATAGCCAGCGCCGCCAAATAAAATTACCAACAACAGCCAGCCCCAATTTCGCAAAAAGTCAGAAAGTCCGATAATGGCTTTGGTTGCCAATGGCAGTTCTTGGCCGGATTCTTCTAAAATTTTAGTTAAATTAGGAATCACCATGACCATCATCAGCACGCCAATCACCAAAAAACCAAATAAGATAAAAGCTGGATAAACCATCGCGTTTTTAACCTTAGAATTCAAATAATGCTGGCGCTCCAAATAGTCGGCCAAATATAATAAAGTGTTTTCCAGCGTGCCTGATACCTCACCAGATCTAATCATATTAACAAAAAAATCATCAAAAACTTTAGGGTGGTTGGCCAGGGCTTTAGAAAAAATACTGCCGCCTTCAATATCGCTGGCTACTTCAGAAATAATCTGGCGAAAATATAAATTATCTGATTGGGCCGAGAATAGAGTGGATAGCTGGCGCGTAAAATTAACCAATTCCTTACTCTTAACACGTTGAAGAATTTTAAATTGTTTGGCAAAAAGCGGCGTGCTGTTAACCGGTTCCAGCTTCAAAATAATAAAACCTCTTTTTTGCAAGGCATCAATAGCAACTGCCGCATCATTTGCCTCAGCCACACCAGACAATAATGCCCCATCTTTATTTTTTACGGTATATTTAAATTCCACTTTGATATTAAATTATGAATTATGCAAATCAGAATCGCATTATTCATTGCTCATAATTCATAATCTTTTATTATTTACCTCAACAGCATTCTTAATTCCGCCGGATTTAATGAAAATTTCTCGGCGACTTCTAATGACACTTTTCCCTCCTGAACAAGATTAGACAAAGAATGGTTTAAAGAAATCATCCCCTCTTCGGAACTGGTATCAAGCACCATATCAATCTGATGAGTTTTTCCCTCTCTGATTAAATTGCGTATCGCTGAATTAGCGATTAATAATTCTATCGCGTTAATCATGCCGCCTTGCAAATCGGGCAACAGACGCCGCGAAAGAACACCGAGTAAGTTAGAAGCCAATTGTGCCCGTATTTGTTCTTGCTGATAAGGCGGGAAAGAATCAATTATCCGGTCAACAGTTTGCGAAGCAGTATTGGTGTGTAAAGTAGAAAAAATCAAATGTCCGGTTTCCGCCGCCGTAATGGCGGTGGAAATTGTTTCCTTGTCGCGCATCTCGCCAATCATCACCACATCCGCATCCTCGCGGAACATTGACCGCAAACCATGATTAAAGCCACTGACATCAGTGCCTACTTCCCGCTGTTCAATAATACATTTATCCTGTTCAAAAACATACTCGATCGGATCTTCAATGGTAATAATATGATCCTGCCGGTGATGGTTTATTGAATCTATCATTGCCGCCAAAGCGGTTGATTTACCGTGGCCAGACGGGCCGACCACTAAAAAAAATCCCTGCGACATCATGGAAAACTGGTTCAAAATTTCAGGCAAATGCAATTCTTCAATATTTCTGATTTTGGTTGGCAAAAATCTCAAGGCAACAGCAAGCCCGCCGGAAATATTATAAATATTAGCCCGAAATCGAGAGATATCCCTGAAAGTAAAAGATAAGTCAATATCCTTGGTCTCGGACAGCCTTTTTTCCTGTTCCGGCGTTAATAGACTGGAAGCCAAGTTTTTTATTTTTTCGGCATCAATGATTCCCTGGTTTTCCATCATGGTCAAACTGCCATTAACCCTGACAATCGGCGGCCGGCCGGGTGTTAAATGGATATCCGTCGCGTCAACCCTGATGGCTTCTTCAATTATTTGATCTATCTCTTTTTTATAATCCACGAAGTCATATAACATATAACGATCAACAGATAACAAAAAATATAAAAAGCGATAAATTTTGTTACCTGTTATATATTATATGTTTTTTGTTATATGTTTATTGATTCAATAATTTTTTTACTTTCGTCACCACTTCAGTCGGCGTAAAATGCGCCTTAATAGCATAATCGTTAGCCCCCAAGGCCAAACCCTTTTCCACTTCCTCTTTTTGGCCTAAATTAGTCAACGCAATAATAATAATATTTTTTAATCCGGCATTCTTCCTTATTTTTTGCATCACTTCAAAACCATCCATTTTCGGCAAAACAATGTCCAACAAAATTAAATCCGGATTGAATTCTTCAGCCGCGTATATCCCCTCTTCGCCATCATAAGCCGCTTCCACTTCAAAACCGGCCTCTTTTAGTTTAGTGGCGTACATTTCTGATAAAAATTTATCGTCCTCAATAATTAATATTTTTTTGTCGTCTGGCATATTTTTTACGGATTGACAGTGTTATTGCAATTCTGGGTTTTACCCTTTATGGAATCGGTCTCCAAACAATATCTAATGGTATAGCTTTTATTATCGGCTGAACTTTGGTAAAAATATTGATAGCCGCTGGCGCTATCATTCACTGGATCAATGATTGAACCGGTAATCAGGCCATTAGTCCTTAATTGCACGGATAAATTATCAACACCAATAATCGCTCCCTCTTCCGCCTGGACTGGATAATTGCCGCCGCTGACCACCTGGAAAAGCGCCAAGGCAGCAGACAAAGATTTAATATCAGAAACTCTTCTGGCATCACGGCTGCGAGCACGCGCATTGGACAGCGACATCATCACCGTCGCCATCAATAAACCAATAATAGCGATAACAACCAACAATTCTATCAAAGTAAACCCCATTAATAATTTTTGATGTTTCTTTTTTACCCCTTCAGAATTATTCAAAATATTTAACGGGGTAAACCCCTTTAAATATCCTTGATTGCTCAATCTAATTTTTATAAAGTTTTTGCTGACCATCATGCTTTTCCATCAAAAAATATTTAAAAAATCCGCTGAAGTAAACTCTTTTTGATATAGATATATAACAAAGTACAAAAAAATAGTAAATTGATTATTGTTTGTTATATGCCCCGGCTACTTAGCCTTATTCTTCTACCGCTTTAAGCACTTCTTCCAACGAAACCATACCTTTCAAAACTTTAATAAATCCATCCTGGCGCATAGTAATCATCCCCTGCCGAAAGGCCTCCTGTCCAATTTTGGTTTCGTTCGGACCACTAATAATCATTTCCTCCAACTGAGGCGTCATAGTCAAGGCCTCCATAATCGCGATGCGGCCCTTAGTGCCTTTTTTGCCGCAAAACTTACAACCCGGCGCTTCCCATATTTTTATGTCATCAAGATTAACATCTTTGATTTCCTTCTTGGCCGCGGGCGATATCCTCTCAAACTCCCTTTTCATCATTTCTGATATTTTTGGCGGCGGCGACACCTGCTTTTTACATTCCGGGCAAAGCCGCCTAACCAATCTTTGCGACATAGAAAGATTTAAAGCTGAAGGAATTAAGAAGCTACTTACGCCCATATCGATCAGCCGCGGAATAACGCCGACAGCATTATTAGTGTGCAAAGTTGATAAAACGATATGCCCGGTCAAAGCCGCGTGCGTCGCTAGCTCGGCGGTCTCGGAATCACGAATTTCACCGACCATAATGATATCTGGATCTTGGCGTAAAATTGACCGCAATCCCGAAGCAAAAGTATAATGAATTTCTGGTTTAACCTGCGACTGGCTGACGCCCTTGATGTAATATTCAACTGGATCCTCTAAACTGACAATATTTACTCCCTCGGTATTTAATTCGTTCAAAATAGCATATAAAGTTGTGCTTTTACCCGAACCAGTCGGCCCGGTTATCAAAATCATGCCGAATGGCTTGCTAATATTTTCTTTGACTACCCGCAAATTATACCCATCTAAACCCATCTGGACGAAATCCATTAACCCGACCGCTGAATCCAACAGGCGTAAAACTACTTTTTCGCCAAAAGAAGTCGGAAAAGTAGATACGCGAAAATCAATTTTCTTGCCGTCAATTGTTGAATGAAAACGGCCATCTTGCGGTACTCGGGATTCATCTATTTTCAAATTGGAAAGAATTTTTATCCTGGAAACCACCGCCGATTGAATCGCTTTTGGCAGGGTTAAACCGATATATAATACTCCGTCAACCCGAAATCTGACCTTAACTTCATTTTCAGTCGGTTCAATATGGATATCAGAAGCTCGGCCTTCCTGGGCATGCCGCAGAATAACAGCGACAATTTTGGTGATTGGCGCCTCCGCCATCACCCGCTCAGTATCTTCAACGACACTTTTTTTCTTTTTTTCACCCTCTTGGTCACGGCCGGCTAATTCAACCTCCAAGTCTTTAAGTGCTCCCTCTACTTCTTTCTTTAAATTCCGATACTGCGCTAAAACGTTTTCAAAATCATTTAAAGAAATAATGAATATTTTGGGCTCTAAGCCGCGCCGCTGGGCAATAAAATTTATCGCTTCCCTTGATTTCAAATCATCCGGATTAACCATTCCCACCTCGATAACCTTGCCGTTTTTAGCAATCGGCACAAACCGATAAAAATTAGCCGCTTCTTCAGAAACCTCTCTTAAAACATCCGGTATTATTATTTTTCCCGTCAGGTCAACATAAGGAACGTTCAGCTGTTGTGATTTTTCTAAAACACTTTTCAGTTCTTGCGAAATTTGCTTTGGCAAATCATTGTTAAAAGAATTAAAAAAATTAAGAATTAAGGATTTTCCCTCTTAAATCTTAAATCTTAAATCTTAAATCAGAAATTTAAAATGGTGCAAAAGGATTGCTTCTGCCCCTCTCCCCGATTACTAAGGGCAAATCGCCATGAAGCTTTAATTCAGCAAAACCCTTATCCTGATAAATCGAACCTTCTGTATTAAGATTTTTGATTCTCTCCATTAAATCGGCCTTCGCTTGCCCCTGGCTTATCCCGCTAGAAGTGGCTGGCCCGACCGGCTGTTCGGCTGTTTTTCTAAAATAACCAAAATAAAGTATGACCGCTAAACCTAAAATAATCACGCCCAAAAAAACAAGCATTTTTCTTTGTTTTTTTTGCTCAGGCGTCAGGAAAGAAACATTATTGTTTGCTCCGCTTAAAGTAATAGCCATTAATTGCTTTTATAATAAGTATTTAAACTAATTAAAAAACTGGTTTCTTCTTCCCCGGTCACTTCGTTTCGGTTACCCAGCTTAAAAGAAATTGATTGAATATCCATAATTCTTAAATTACTTTCAAGCGCTTTCAAAAAATTATTCAAAGAATCAACACTGCCGCTCAACTCAAAAGACAAGCTCATAGTTTCAAGAGTGCTGCTTTTTGCCTTGGCGGCCAGCTGGTCTGAAGAAGAGCCAGTCTCACCTGTCGCCGCCGTTTTATTTGCCGACGATTTTCCCGCAGTTTTAGAAAAATTTATTGAATTTAAAACAAGGCCATTAGTGGAAGACAAATTTTCCATTTGCACGATTAAACCGGACTGGTCTTCGTCTTCCGGCAGAGCCAATAATAATTTCTCTAAATTTCCTGAATTATCGTATTTTTTCGCCAAATCTAAAATTCTGTTCTCCGTTTGCTCAGTTTCGCTAACTTTAATTTTCCAAGTTGCCAAGTCTGCCCTTAATTGGCTCGATTGGGTCCAAGCCGGCCAAACCAGCCAATATGAAGAAGCGCCCAAAAGAACAAGCAAAATAAGTAAAATTATAGGCTGCCGGTTTGACATTGTTTTAAAAATTAAAAAAGGCTTATTTATTAATCAATAGAGATGGACTGAATTCAACATCCGCTAAAAAAGTAATTATGCCATTTTTATCTAATTTAATGCTGGAAAAACTGGCGCCACTCCAATTTTTATCTTTTTTGAAAACAGCCATTTGCTGGGCCAGAACTTTATAACTAGCCACATTGCCCGACAAAGAGATTTTATCTTTACTATTCGCCGATAAAGAAAAGGCGGTCCATTGAACCTGTGACAGCGTTGCCTCCCTCAGGGCTTTAAATAGATTAGAAAGATAACGGTGGGATTTTAATAAGCCAGATAACATCTCGGCATTCTCGCCTTGGCTGACAATCTTTTTCAAAACATTTTCATCTTGGCGGTTAACAATCTCCTCATAAGCCTGCCGGCTGGCATTAATATCTTTTTCTATCTTGAGTTGATAAAAAAATAATCCTCCGTAAACAATCAAAGAAATAACCAATAAAGAAAAAACCAAAATAATCACTGCTGGGCTGATTAACGAGCGCTTCATTTTTCCGGGATTAAAACCGCCGGCGGACAAAGGGCTGCCGCTGGTCCCGACGATATTGGCTTGATTATTTTTTTTGTTTATCAGATCCATATAGTTATCGTAATAGTTATCGTATGATTATAGCATATTCCGGCAATATGGCGAAAGCAATAATATTTTATTATCATTCTCTCATCGCTAATCCGACAGCAACGGACAGCTGCGGACCAAGTTCTTTCAGGGCTGGTTCAAGAACTGGAGAATGTTCCAGTTTGGCAAAAGGATTACCAACAACTACCGGCACCGATAATTTTTCTGATAAATAATTAAAAATCTCCTTATCAAATGAGCGGCCACCGGTCAATAAGCATGTCCCGATATTCTTATTATACTTTGTCCGGAAAACATTAACAAGCCGCTCAATCTCTGCCAAAAGAATTTCTTTGTCAATCGTTTCTAAATTATGGCTTAATCTGACTGAACCATCATCAACAACCACCAAATCAGAACTCTTGCGGCCGATATCAATAATTAAAAAAGTACTTTTGTCCTGGCCAACCAATGACCGAGCCAAGCTAAACGCTTCTTGCTCTAAAGTGGCAATCGTCAAATTGGCCAATTTAGCAATTTTTGACATCCGATTAATTATTTCTTTGGGCACGGCCACTAATAAAACCTGCAATTGCGGCGATTGGGAAAATGAGCTTGAATTAGCCGGATTTTTAATGTCCGTGGCTGGCACATTATTTTTTGCCGATCCGCTGGCTGTTCGCCCGACAATGCTCCAGTCTAAAACAACCTCTTCTAGCGGCACCGGCACATATTTTTTTGCCTCAAAAGGAATAGCGGCGGCCAATTCTTCTTCCGGCATTTCCGGAAAATCAATAATAGTCGAAAAAGTCTGGTTAATCGGCAAAGAAACATTAGCAACCCGGCCGTTTATATCAGCTTTAGCAATTAAGTCAACTAAAATTTTAGCGACTTCCTCGTCCTTCAAATCGCTGATTTTTAATCCATCAACGCTTCTTGACTGCGTTAAAACATAATTAACTAAATTCAAACGGCCATCTTTCTTGCCCAGCTCAACTATCTTAATAGCTGATATGCCTAAATCAATTCCTATATGCCCTTTGTTGAATCTGCCCAAAAGCCAATTAAACATAATTTTTCTTTCAAAACACTGCTTATATAATGATTATATCATATTTCTTTCCGAAGAAATGAGATTTATCCACAAAACCGAATATTTACTTAAAAATATCCATAAAATTATCCTGCAATCCCTCTTGAAGCCGCACTTGTTTCTTTTCCAACCGTCCAATAATCCTATCGTAAAGCGACTGGTCTACTTTTATATATCCGGCCTGGTTGTCAGCAGGCGCCGACGGATTCCAAACAAAACGATAAAACAGCCAACTGGCAGCCAATAAACAAAAAATCATCAATAAACTAAAAAAAATATAATAATTTTTTTTGAAAAAAACAGCTAATTTGAGAATTAATTTTTTGAAATTATTATTCATTTCAGTATGTCAAAACCGATAAACTTATTAAAGAATTAACATTACTCACCACCGTACTATCGCCTACTCGATTAGCCGAAGGCTCAATAGCATTCGTGATATTGATTGTTTTTATCTTTCCGCAATAAGAAATATTTTCAATATTGATTAAAAACTTCATTAAATTAGGGAAGCTGCCCTGAAGCGCTATCTGGAAATCAATCGAGCCCTCCGCTTGTTCGCCCTCTTTCAGGACATTTATTTTTTGCGCGTTAGCCGTCCGGTTGGCAATTTCTTCAAGCGATTTAATAAATTCCACAGCGCTGTCTCTGGCTAAAAGCGGCTGCCGCTTGTCCAGGTCATTTTTTATCTCTTCTATTTCTTGCTGGGTTGTCTGCAGATTCCGCCAATTAGCAAAAAAAGTTTCTGTCGTCAACCGGTCTTCAACTAATTCTTTGCTGCTTTTATTAATCTGACTGATCAGCGGTAAAACAATGAAAAAAACGGTCACTAAAATCCCGATTGAAAAAACGGCCGCCGACAGATAAGTTTTATGGTGATTTTTTAAATTAATTGTCATTAAGCAGTTCTAAATTAACATCAAAAGAAAAAGTAAAATTAATATCTTTCTGCTGAACGATATTGCTCAAAGGGCTATTAATATTCTTAAAATAAGCCGATTTTTCCAAATCATCCTTGATTGAAAGCACTTGCTCGCGATTCCCCGCGAAACCAGAAATGGCCGCCCCTTCTTTTCCATTAATAGAAATATTTTTCAAACTGACGCCCGGAGGAATTATTTTCATCAGCTCTGTCAAAACCCGCGAATAATAAAGTTGCTCTTTTTGAGCTGCGTCTATTAATCGCAATCGATCATTAAGCTCGTTTATTTTATTTTCGTCTTTTTTTAATCCCTGCTCTTTAAAAACATTTTGGGCATGTTCCAGATTAGCCGAAACAGAATCAAGCTGGATTAACAGATACGACCAAATTAAAACTAATAAAAAAACAAAGATAAAAATAATTGCCAAACAAGCCGAACCATAAAAGCCGACCCAGCGCTGGATTTCCCCTTGTTTTAAATTTTCTTTTTCTGCCGGAGGCAATAAATTTAAAGCTAACATTTCATTGGCGGCCTCGCAGGGCTAACCCCAAGGCCGTTGTATAACTTAAAAAATCAGCTGTATCCATACCAACAATATTATCGGCATCTTTATTTAAAATATTAACCAATGGATTACCAACAGACGCTTTCAGATTTAATTCGGCACTAAGAAAATCAGCTAAACCATCCATGTTGGCACCGCCGCCGCAAATAATAAGTTCATTGATATCCGCTATGTTGGCTTGATTTTTTAAAATATGTTCCTGAAAATAATCAATATAATTTTTTATTTTACAGGTCATTTCCAACAATGGCGGTTTCAAGGATTTAAAAACCGGGCTTTTAGGCCTCTTTAAATCCAGGCCGACTTTCATTTTTATCTGCTTGGCCTTAGCCGGGCTTATCCCCAAATCTTCAGCCAATCTAGAAATAAGGGATTTATTAGAAATTGATAAACTGGAAGTAAAATAAATTGCCTGCCCATAAAAAATCAAAACGCCGGTCCGCTTAGCGCCAAAATCAACTATTAAAACGGGTGCCGGTGAAAAACCGTTTTTTATTAAAGCGCGAGTTGTGGCGATTGATTCAATTTCAAAAACAAACGGATGAAGGCCGGCTTTTTTAAAAACCGCTAAATAAGGATCAATAGTTTTTTTAGGCAAAACGCCAATTAAAATATCCAAATTTTTTGGCTGGCGGGCTTCCGTTATTGACTGATTAACGACCAAACCGGACAAAGGCTTGATAATCTGCCAGTCATAATAAATTTCTTCTAAAGACAGCGGAATTTGCGCCTCCAATTCCCATTTGATAGCTTCGGCGACCTCCTCTTCTTTCATTGGCGGCAATTGGACCATCCGGACAAAAGATTCAGTTTCCGGCAGCGAAGCCACGCAATATTTATTTTTAATTTTTCCCTTGCTTGTTTCCCTGACGGCCTTTTTGATAATTTCAATTAGCTCGTCTTCTTTTTTTATATCCCCGCCCTCAATTAAACCCTCCGGAATTTCTGTCCGGCCAAAGCTCGCTACCGAAAAACCCTCCTTCTCTTTTTTAAGGTCAACCATTTTAATAGACAAATCGCTCAAATCAATGCCGAAGCCGGAAATTTTTGGCTGAATAAATTCAAACATATATTTGTTTCAACTGATAAAACAACACATCCCATTTTAAAGTTTACTATTTTTTATTTTACCACAAAAAAAATTTAATCAGTAATTTTTAATGGCTGTTATAAGGCCTCCTCCCAGCTTTCAATCGCCCAGCCGGCCCCGGCCCCAGAAGAAAATTTAGCCGAAGCCAAACCTGATTCATAAACAACCTGCGCGCCGTTTAATAGAGAAATCTGATAAGCTGTCACCTCTTTCAAAATAGCGTTATTATTAATACTAACTGTGCCCTCCGAGGCATAAAAAATAACCGTATTAGCGTTATTGGCCACGTTAATCGCCGCGCCGGATTTTGTAGAAAGAAACATCAAATAAGTGCCAATGCCATTGCCGTAAAAAATCGCGTTATTACTGACATCTATTAATCCGTCGGTTAAAATTATGCCGCTTGTAAGGCCATAATTAGAACCAAGGCGAAGCTTGGCGCCATTAAAAATATTGATAGCGCCAGTCACATAAATTGTCCCAGTGATTGTTAAATCAGCATTGTTAGAAACTTCCAGATTGCCGATTATTTTTCTTGGCCCCAAAGAAGAAATTGCGCCGTTAGTTAAAATATAATTGCCGTTAATGACGCCGCCGGCTGTCGCGTCGCTTTTCCAATCATCAATATTGCTTTGGGATACCGGCATATTTTCCATTGCTGGGTCCGGACTATTCGGATAATAATTACCGCCGACAGAAGAATTAATAATCGTTTGATAATAAGCATCACCGGTTATAGAACAGCTATTAATGGTATTAGCATGAGCGTGGCCGCCAACAGCCAAAGTATTTAAAGAATTAATCGTGCCACCCAAATAAGCGCGAAAAGCCAAATCACCGTTAACAGCCAGCCAGCTGGGTGAAGCGGCATTCCAGTTATAACTGTATTTGCCGGTACCGCCGGCATAAGTATCGCCGGCATCATTACCCCAATAAAAATAGTTGCTGCTGTTTATTGAACTGTCTATAACAATCCAGTACTTAACACCGGCAATCAGGTTAGGCGGCGTGTTAAAAGTAATATCAATCCAGCCATAATTACTTTGGCTGACTTGGCCGTCATTAAGCGTGCCATAGGCACCCGGAGCAACTAAATTTTTTGAAGGGCTGCCGCCGTTATCGGTTAAAATTCGAACCGTTTTATTGCCCGGCACGCCAGTCTTTTTAAGGTATAGACTAATCTTATTGAGGCGATCGCTTATTGATGGAGTAAAAGATTGGGCGGCATCAATAGCCGGGCTGGCTTGGCCAAAAATAAAATCACTGTTAACGATTTCGCTTTGCTGATCGCTATTTGTCGCCGTGCTGGCTACAAAGACGTCACCGCTAATGACGGCGCCGTTTCCGCCTTGAACTGAACCGTTAGAATAAACACTGCCGATCACCCCGCTATTATTACTCATAACCAGCCCCCCGTCTCCCACCTGGACGCCGTAGAAAAAAGAAATATTTTCAGTATCAATACTCAATCTTATCCGCAAACTGCGAAAACGATTATCTGCTTCCCCATTAATATAAACGACTTTCTCAACGCCGGCATCGGTGATATTAATTAAAGCCGTGCCATAAGCTACTGCCAAAGAATTGCTCGCCTGGTAATCCTTTCCTTTTATAATTCTGTATAAACTGTCTTGCGCGCCGGCATCAGCGGCATAATAAGCCTGAGTTGACTTAATTAAATTAGAAGCGATTTTTTGCTGATTGATGGTCAACAAACCGATTACACCGACAACAACCAGCATCATGGCTAAAACAACCAGCGTTGACAATAAAGCAACAAATCCAGCTTGGCTGTCAAAACAAAATTTATTTTTCTTAAACCTTAAAAACATTCTGTTCAATATGGTAAATTTAAATTTTTAATAATTTCGCAAATTAACAGTAGTGGTCAAATCCAAAAAATCCTGGTATTCCGGCCTGGCGGAAGAAAAACTATTTTCCAAACGCAGGCTGATTTGTATTGAAGGCGTATCAGTAACATTAAGTAGCCGCCTAAAAACGAAATCGCTGACCCGAACCTGCCCATTAGTCAGACTAATCGGCTCTGCTCCCTCCCTTTTTAGGCAAATGGCTGCGCCGCATTGAAAGATGTCAACATAAGTTTGGATTTCCCCGGGGATAGAACTAGTCGCCTGCACCAAACTTAATTGACCGAAATTATCATCAAAAACAGAAGCCGGTTCATAGATGCTTTGAGATTTTTTTATTTCAAAAATTATAGTGTCCATCGCTTGCCGGCCGTTATCCGTCAAAGCCCGGCTTAACTTGGCTTTAGTGCCGGCCTGAATAAGCCAAGAGGCGAAAAAAGCGATAACCAAAACCAGAATAGACGATAAACCGACATAAATAACCATTTCTATCAAAGTAAAACCCACCTCATTTTTTTTATGCCCTAATTTAAATCTACTGTAAGACAATGACATAGTTTTTATTTTTTTATGGCTGCCAATCAGTTAAATAAGAAACTAACTCCATCTGATAATTCTGGCCCTGGTTGGTCCAAGAAACAGTAGCGGTTATTTTTCGGCTGCCCGGATCATTCGAGCCGCCCGAAGAAACAATATTATCCGCCGCATCGCGATAAACATCCTCTAAAATAATCTGACGGCTATAATTATTAATGTTTTCAGCGCCAGCGGCCAAAACCCATTTGCCGGAATTTATCGCCGGATGATAAGGGCTGCCTGAATTCAAAGCGGTTAACAATGACCAATCTTCATCTTTGACAATACTGGCTGCTTCAATCGCTTCTTCGGCTAAATAAACCGCCGCCACCCGATGTTTGATTTGGGAATTAACCTTCAAAGCATAATTGCCAAAACCAACCATACCGGCTAAAGCCAAACCGATAATACCGATAACAATCAACAGCTCAACAATGCCAAAACCGCCATACTTTTCTTTAAATTTTAGATGAAATATAAATTTCAAAATATAGAGTAGCCGGGTAAAATTTCGGGGCCGCCTCTTGGCGCCAAAAGATTGATTTTTTACCCGCCAAATTTAAATCTTATTTTTTATTGGGCTTCTGGTTCGCCCGCCCAAACTGAAGTTCCCGGCGTCGTCGTGCCAGTTGCAGTATAATTAATTATATTCTGCCCGTCTAAATTTATCTGTAATGCTTTATCGTTATAGCGCCGATCGCGATGGATACAAAATGTCGTGGAAGTCGGGGTCAGCCAATGGCTATGAATTGACAGCTGCTGGACAACACCGGCCACAGTTATGTCTTCTTGCCAAGAAAATTCCGTTTTAGTCGGATTTAAATATGCTTGATAATTGATATTTTGGCTAAAGGCATCGTCAATAAAATTCAAAACCAAATTAGCCGCGCTTTGCGTGTCTTGGCTATAAATGACATGAACATGGCGGGAATCTTTCAGCCGGTCGCTGTCGCTGGCGCCGCCAGCCTGCAGGTTAATGACGCCAGAACCATCGATATAAATTGTTTCGTATTCCAAAGCGTCATTTGCCAAGCTGACGGTGATGGAACCGGCATTAGCGGTATTGCCGGTTAGCCGCTCAAAAACCACTGCCGTTATTCCGCTGCTGTTTAAATTAATGCCGGAAATAACCAACCAAGAATCTAAAAGATGTTCGCTATTGCCGGGCGCGCCGGCAATATAACTAGTCCCCGAAAAAAGTATAAACCGGTCACTTTCGAAATGCACGCCATAGCTGGAATTGCCCTCTGAAGCTAGGGTCTTGTTTTGCGCTAAACGCAATGCCGCGACTATTTCTTGCGCCGCCGCATCAACCCTGTTTTTATTTTGAAAAAGCCTCAAGCCAAAAATCGCCGCCGCCCCTAAAATAACAAAAATAACAATGACAGCGACAAGCTCAATGAGGGTAAAACCGGATTTATTCATAATATTTTATTTTCTCCCTAAAATTTATGGCGAACCAATCCTCTACAGCCCTTCCATCATTGAATACATTGGCTGCAACATCGAAATAGCAAAAAAACCGACTGCCGCGCCGATAATAATCATCAGAATCGGCTCAATCACCGAAGCCAATCCTTTAGTTAGATTGGTCACTTCTTCTTCATAAAATTCCGCTAATCGCTTTAAAATATCACCCGTCGTTCCTGTCTCCTCCCCCACGCCAATCATCTGCTCAACCAAAGGCGGATAAAGATGAGGATAATCTTTTAAAATTTTACTCAGGGTTTTGCCTTTCTGAATTTCTTCAGCCGCGTTGGCAAGGGAAACGCGAAAATAATAATTAGTTAGGGTTTCAGAAACAATTTGTAACCCCCTGACGATAGGAATGCCGCCTTCAATTAAAGAACCGAGAGTCCGGGCAAACCGCGCCGAATTTATTTTTTTACTGATATCGGAGAAAACTGGCAATTTTAAAATAATTGCGTCAATAATTTTTTTAATATTCTTGTTTCTGGCGGCGAACGGAAAAGAAGCGCCAATGAAAATAATAATAATAGCGCTGATAAAAATGTGCTGGCTTAAAAAATTGCTGATAAAGATAATCAGGCGCGTACTATAAGGCAACTCCATTTTCATATCGCTAAAAATTGAACTTAATTTTGGCACCACGACAATCATCATCGTAATACCGATGCCAATCATCGCCACCAAAATTACCGAGGGATAAATCATGGCGCTTCTGACGCTGGAACGCAAAGTGTGGTCTTTTTTCATCTGTTCAGCCAATAGCTTTAAAATTTCTTCCAAATTGCCGCCAGTTTCGCCAACACGGACCATGCTGACAAAAAGGCCAGAAAAAATAGTCGGGTATTTAGCCAAAGAATCACTGAAAGTTTGACCCTTATTAATATCTTCTGAAATTATCCGTAAAACCTTAGTTAATTTTTTACTATTAGTTTGCAACGCTAAAATGTCCAAAGCGCGATTTAAAGAAAGCCCGGCACCAATCATCACCGCTAAATGCCTGGCAAAAAGCATTTTTTCGGCTAGCGGGACGCCGCCAAAATTAGAAATAAAATCAGCCAAAAAATTATTTTTTTTGGCTGACTCCTCAATCTTTTTGACCGAAGTTAAAACTAAACCTTGCTCGCGCAAAGTCCGGGCTAAATCCGCCTCAGATGCCGCCTCCCGCGAACCAGCCTTAGTCTCACCGGCTAAATTTTTTGCCGAATAGAAAAAATTTGGCATAACCCTCCAAAAACATATAACAAAAAAACACTAGAGAAAAACTAAATTCTGTTATATATTTTGTATTACACGTTGTCTGACTTATTCTTTGGTTACCCGTAAAATTTCTTCAATAGTGGTCAAACCCTTTACCGCTTTGACAAATCCGTCTTCTAACATCGTTATCATCCCCTCTTGCTTAGCCTGAGCGGTTATTTGGTCATCCGTCGCGCGTTTTAAAACCATTTCTTTTATAGTTTCCGACATTTCTAAAATTTCATGGATGCCAAGACGGCCTTTATAGCCATCAGGACAATCAGGCGTTGCTTTTGGCTTATAAAAATCAATATCGTCCCAATTGGCTTTAGCCGGCACAATCTTTTCCTTCTTTAAAAGCTCTAACATCTTGTCCAAATCGATGCTATCGGCCAATGATTTAATTTCTCCCTGATCTAAATGGAATTTTTCCTTGCTTTCCGGATTTAAGCAACGGACTAAACGTTGGGCTTCTATTATATTAGTCGTGGAAGCAATAAGAAATGGCTCCACTTTCATGTCAATTAAACGAGGCAAGGCGCCAGCCGCAGAATTAGTATGCAAAGTCGATAAAACTAAATGGCCGGTGAGCGCCGCATTAATCGCTAACGAAGCTGTCTCATTATCCCGAATCTCCCCGACCATAATAATATCCGGGTCTTGGCGCACCAGCGTGCGCAAACCATTGGCAAAAGTCAAACCAATTTTAGGATTAACCTGCGTTTGGTTAATGCGCGGCATCCGATATTCAATCGGGTCTTCAACAGTAGAAATATTAACATTGGCTGTATTTAAAATATCCAGAATGGTATAAAGCGTCGTTGTTTTGCCGGAACCAGTCGGGCCAGTAACTAAAATCATGCCATCGGGTTTTTTAATCTGGCGGTGGATGGCTTCCAGATCGCGCCCCCAAAATCCCAATCCCTCCAATGTTAAACCCTTGGAATTTTCCGGCAATAAGCGCATGACAATTTTCTCTCCATCGTAAACCGGCAAAATAGAAACGCGGAAAGATATTTTATAATCGTCGGTCTCTATTTTAAAACGGCCATCCTGGGGCAAACGGTGCTCGTCTAGCTTTAGATTTGATAAAACTTTAATTCTCGCCACTAAACCGGCAGCAATCTGCTTAGGCAAGGTCATCGCGTCATGCAGAATGCCATCCAGGCGATAACGGACAATAATTTCTTTTTCCATCGGTTCAATATGGATATCCGAAGCTTTTTGCAAAATCGCATGCTTCAGTAAAGTATCCGCGATTTTTATGATTGGCAAATCGCGCGCCGCTTTTTCCAAATCATCTTTTGATGACTCCACTGCTTCCTTTTCGCCGGTGATCGTGACAGCAGTTGATTCTTTTTCAATAATTTCTCCGAATTCCGCCCGCAAGCTTTTCTGATATTGCTTCAACGCGCTATGAATGCTAGTTTCGGAAGTCAAACGCGGCATTATTTTCAGATTTGATTTTTTCTTAATAAACTCAATCGTCTGTAGATCGTCCGGATCAAGCATCGCCACCTCCAGGTTCTTGCCGGTTTTGCGAAAAGCCACAATATTATGCTTGCGCGCTATCGGTTCGGGAATAATGTGTAAAATTTCCGGCGCGATTTTATTTTCTTCCAAATCAACATAAGGAATGCCTAAAATATAGGCCTGCAATTTAGCCAATTCTTCCTTCTTAATCAATTCGGTTTTGACTAAATAATCACTGAATTTTTCTTTACTCTTAACAGCTTCTTTTTCCGCCTTATCTAATTTAGCCTTGCTGACTAAACCGGCATCCAACAAAAAAGCCTTAAGTTGCGATGGTTCAACGTGCACTTTTCATATAACATATAACACGAAACATGTAACAATCGACAAATAATTATTTTTTGCCTTTTTGTTATATGTTATATGTTATATGTTTTGTGATTTTTTATTTAATACTGCTTTTCACTTTCTCCAGCACATCCTTCAAATCATAATTAGCTTTAACCAAATACGTGGTCGCACCAAGATTCAGCGCTTTTTGGATATCTTCGGTAGTTTCCAAATTAGTCAGCACAATCACCGGAATATCTTTAGTGGCTTCGTCTTTTTTTAATTCCGCCAAGACTTCAAAGCCGTCAAGCTTTGGCAGAATCAAATCCAACAGAATTAAATCCGGCTTCATTTCTTTGGCGGTCGATAAGCCAATTTCGCCGTCCATCGCCGGCTTAACTTCATAACCCTCTTTCTCCAACGATAAACATAATGTTTTTTGAAGCGTCGGATCATCTTCAACAAATAATATTTTCTGCATGATTATAATAGAATTATGAACCGAGAATTATGAATTACGGAAATCATTAAAACCATTATTCATTATTCATTGTCCATTATTCGTTTAATTTATTTAAAAATTGGCAAAGTAAAATAAAATGTGGTCCCCTGCCCTTCCACTGATTCAAACCAAATTTTGCCCTTGCTTTGTTCAATAATTGACTTAGCTATAAAAAGCCCTAAGCCGGTACCGGCAGTTTGGTATTTCATCACATTATCGGAACGGAAAAATTTCTGGAAAATAAATTTTTGCTGCTTAGCCGGAATACCCACGCCACTGTCTTTAATAGATGTCTTGATCAAACGGCCTTCCTGCTTCATCGTTATTTTTACTTCACCCTTGCCTTTGCTGTATTTAATGGCATTATCAATTAAATTTTGGATAACCATATATAGTTTATCCGGATCGGAATACACAGTGGGCAAAGTTTCGTCAGCATCTAAAATAATTTGCATGTTAGAAGCCTGACAGAGTGGCGCGAAATTTTTGATTATCTTTTCCACTAAAATATACAAATTAGTCTGGCGCGGCACCAATATCACCCGGCCCATTTCAATTCGCGAAACATCCAATAAATCATTTACCAGCCGAATCATTCTTTCATTGCCTTCTTTGATTAAAACAAAAAAGTTTTTCTGTTCTTCGGTTAACTGTCCTAAATGGCCAGAGTCGAAAAGATTTAGGCTCCAGCGGACGCCGGCCAACGGCGTGCGTAACTGGTGCGAAGCGATGCTGACAAATTCCGTTTTCATTTTATTCGCCTGGGCCAGCTTGGTAAAACTCTGGGTAATAAAATGGCCGATAATGAAAATGAAAGCGGTAACGGCTAAAACCAATAAAGCCACAAATTCCGGCTCAACATAGCGGTTGGCGATAAAATAGGTGCCGACCATGACCATAATATTAATCAAGCCAATAACAAAAAACACAAAACTGGGGCACTCCCACAGGCCTAAATTATACTCCTTGCAATCGCGAAAAACATGAAAAATATTAAGTTTTGATAAGTTTATTTTCAACGGCACTATTTCTATTTTAACCGAGAATCAATCAACTATATTTAGTATAGCATATTTAAAATCAAGGCAACAGCCGCCTGTGTATATTTTACCTATAAACCTTGACAGATATTAGCTATATTATGTATAATAATATATTCTTGATTTGGGGCTTTTTTGCCTCAAATTCAAGCGTTCATTGAAAAATGAATATAACCTGAAATGGTCTCCTCCCCGAATATTGGGGATAAACCTTCTTCGGTCTATATACAGGCGCACCGATTAATCCCCGTCCCGCAGTAGCGGGATTAGGGGTAAAAAATATATATAATTTGTCATCGCATCAGCTTTTACTGTTTTCGCGATGACACAAAATTATTTTTCGGCCCCTATATGAGCGGCCGAGGAGGAGGAGACAAATGGCTTACGACAAAAGCAGAAGTGGTGGAAAACGCGGAGGCGGAAGTGGTAGCGGCGGCAGTGGTGGCGGAAGCAACCCCAAGGCCTCGCTGGTTCTTCTTCCGATAGAAATATCGGAGAAAGAAATTAAGGTACGGGCGAAGTTATACAACTCAACCCGCGATCGACTGCTGCAATTCGTTTTGGGCGACATCATTACTCACGATGCGGTAAAAGAGACAAATGCGATGGAAGCAACCTACACATTCTCGCTCCCTCCGAATACCCTGGAAGCGCAGATTACAGTAGAAACCCTTGACGGAGATCCAGCTCTTAAAAGAAGCATCAAAGTCAGAACCGACAAATCAGTCGAGGAGCCAATTATCGGCAAGGTCGCCAAGATAAAAATTATAGGTACTGATAATACCGACAGTTTTTTTCGGGTCATTATCAGCCGGCTTGACGATAAGGGAACGGGAATTCCGGGAAAAATTGGCATCCATGATCAAAAAAAATTACGACGTCAAAAAAGCGATGACGATGGATTAACAGTGGCCACTTTTGCCTTTGGCAAAAGAATAGCCAAAATTTTTCCTTTAGAAAAACCGGAAAGAATGATTGAGGTCGAAATTCCTGAAAATTCACAAACGACTCCGGCACCAGAAGGGACAGCCTGCGGTACGCCGCTACAAACCGAACCCAAAACACCATTTTCCGCTCGGCTCAAAGAGGCCTATCAAAAAGGGCGACACCCAAAATAAAAAGGAGGAAAAAATGACTAATTCAAATTTAGGTTCTGGCCTCAAAGGTCTTATTGGTGACACCTTAGGTGCCACCATCGGCATTAGCATCCGCGACTTTATGGCAGGTCTTTGGAATAAAGGCCGCGAACATGTGGAAAAACGAATTGAAGACCTCATAAAAGATAATCCCCGAGCCGATTTGCTTTATGTATTGCTCGCTTTAGACCCGAATGACGCGGCCAAGCTCTGGCAACGCCACGCAGCTGCCGTAGCCGCCGGCAAAGAAAATTCTTTTACCCGAATCCTGGGCCAAGCACTTCCAAGAAATAAAGAAGGCCAAGTTGACGAAGAACGGGCAAAGAAGGTTTTTTCCGAGCTCGCAAAAATGGACGAACCACAGTTCTATCAAGTAATGGAGGAACTAAATCATGACCCGATCGCGCAAGCGATCCGTCATGTAATTATCATCCATGGTAAAGACATGGCCGAAGCAATTCTACTCGGCATAGCCCAAGCCACTGGTACAACAATTCGCTTTGCTAACGATAAGGCCGGCCCCTGGATTAAAAACGATCTTTGGCCTGCGCTCAGCGAAACTGATCCGATTCGGCTTAGGCAGCATAGTCCCAGAACGGCTGATCTACTGGATCGATTGAATAGCCCTGTGGCTGCAAATGCTTCCGAGCACTTCAACCAACAAAATAGACCAAGCCTCCTGACCCGATTGGGCCGGCGGCTGCACAGATAAGGAGGAGATACTATGCTATTTATTTTTTGGCTCTTAAACAAGGCCAATAATGCCAGATATGCTGCGAAGGCAGCGATTGATCTAATAATCTTCAACGTAATCCTTTTGATAGCTGGCGAGTTAATTATCGCTGGCTTAACGAAAAGTTGGATGAGCCCCTGGGTAGCCATATTCGGTATCTTTTGGATTATTTGTTCCGGTCTTGCCCTCTGGTTTTTAGGGGGATGGGAGCTGGATACAATTATTGTTCTAAAAGGTGCCGAAACAGAACCGGGGATAACTTTGGTTGAAGCGATTAAGTTCGTATTCTCAATCGAAGCTGCGGTTGTGGCCTTCGCTTTTTTCCTGCCGGTCTGGGGATTTTGGTCAGGAGTAATAATACTGCCCCTGTTATTTGGAGCGGTACTGGTTGTGGGTAATTTAGCCAAGAAACCCATGATCTTTTTAAACTACCTGTACCAGCTGTTTATTATCACAGCGCTGCTTGTCATTGCGATAATGATTATTTCGGCCCTCTTCTATGATGTTCGGGGCTGGGATAAAGCTATGGTGCTAAAACTTTTTAGAACCAACCCCCTCTTGTTGGCTGCCCTGTTAGTTATGGCTGGCGCAGCCATCACCAAAAAGAAAACTCTCGGGGTCATCTGTGGAATTATGTTCGCGACGTGGATATTCTTGGCCGTTTGCGGAGATGGCCCTAAAGCTTCTATTCCTGGTTTCGGCAATAAATACCAATCGGTGCCGACCGGCCAAATTGTAGAGCCGGGCCAATCGGTATTAGTGGAGTGGAATGGTCCGCTCCACTTAACACCGGAAAGGCTGCTCTGGAAGGAAAAGGGGGCACCGGACACAGCCCTGATTCCTTCAAAGACCGCCTGGCCAATCGGAGATGCCTCCCGGAAGTTTGAAAATATCGGGCCCAATGCCCGTAGGACTTTCGAATTATATATCGGTCTCCGGCCGGGAACAAATGCCGGGGACTTCAAAACAGTCCCTTACTAATAGCTCTTTTACCGGGCAAGCGGTTAAAACCGCTTGCCCGCACCCCTAATTTCATGATGAAATTAGGGGTTTTTATTTAAAAAATAAAACGCAAAACCCCCATCTTTTTAAAAAAGATGGGGGTCATAATCACAAAAAGCGCTTTTTATAATCAATTAAAGCTTGGCGGTTTAACAACATTCGGCGTCGTGCCGCCACCAATATAGTCAACCAAAATATTAACAATTCCCCAAGCCGCGGCCATAATTGCCATCCCGATAATACCATAAATCATATGCCGCTTGCCGGCAGTCAGCTTTTCTTCATCACCAGCCGCGCTGATATATTTAATAATACCCCAAATAAAATAAACCGTTACTAAAACAAACAATAAACCAATAACATAATTTAAAGTTGTTTTAACGTTGTTGATCAGCGTGTTAATGTCAGCCGCTAATACTAAAGACGGCAACAGCATAGCTAAAGCCGCGCCTCGGCTCGCCCATTTCGTCAAATTAATTTTCTTCACGCGTATTCACCTCCTTTCATATAACATGTAACATATAACATATAACAATAAATTAATTTTTATCCTCTATTTTCTTAATAGCTTATTGTCCAATATAATTAACAATCAGCGAAACAATCGGCCAGGCCGCCGCCATGATTGTCATCCCGACAATTCCCCAAATCATATGCCGCTTGCCGATGGTAATTTTTTCTTCATCACCGCCGGCGCCCACGTACTGAATAATCCCCCAAATAAAATAAACGGTCACTAAGGTAAACAAGAAGCCAATAATTAAATATAAAGTACTTTGTAATTTATTGATAAAGGTTCTGATTGGACCGCTGCTGCCGCCTTCCAACAGACTGCTGATATAGCTGACTAAAATCTTGCTGGCAAAAACGACCGCAATGCCGATGATTGTATACATTAAATTCCGCCGGGCTGTGGTCAATTTTTCCTCATTGCCTTGCGCCGCGGCAAACCGGAAGCCGGCAATAACCATCATAAAGAACGCAACCGGAATGGCCAGCTTTAAAAGAAAATCGGCAATGTTAGTGATTAATTCAACAAAGCTATCTGCTTTAAGCGGATTTTGTAAAGAGCCGGAAAAACCGCCGCTAGCAGGACTATTGGGATTGTCCCCTCCCGGCAAAGCATTCGGATTGTCACCACCAGCATTACATGGAGTATAGGCACCAGTATTAGGATCGGAGGCATCAGCTAAAACAGAGCCAGCCGAAGCTAAAAAACCGGCCAAACAAAAAGAAATAAGAATAATGGAAAAAAGTTTTTTGGAGTAAGTAGACATTTTATAATTTTTTATTGATTTAATTTTAAATTCTTACTGACACCTGACCCCCTGCCACCAACTGCCAGTAGAAAAAGTTGATGTTGATTTGGCAAACTCCACTAAAACCGTATTGACCGCCAGCCAAGAGACCAAAACAATCACCACGCCGATGGCCGTATTAATAAAAATTGCCCGGCCTTTTTTATAACTTTCTTCCGACGCGCCGGCCAGCACCATCATTACGCCGCCCCACAAAAAAAGCAATCCGGCCAAAACCGGCATCAGTCTAAAAACGATAAAATTATAGATATTGGTAATCATTTCAAAAATATCACAAACATCGCAAGCATTAGCGCCGGTGCCGGTGCAAGGCACAAAACCAGCGGCGGAAACCGAAATAACAGGCAATAAAAGGCCAGTAAAAATTAATAAAGCAATTGAAGATCTTAATGGATTAGCCATGATTCAATTCTCAGTTCTCAGTTCTCAATGAATTTTCAATGCTTGAAAATTGGTACTTGAAAATTGAGAACTTAATCTCCGCAATCTTAATAATTTTCTCTTCCCGCAAAATTTTATAAAAAGACTAATCTTTATTTGTCATCAATAACGTTATCTGCTGGCTGGCGCGATTTAACGCTGTACTGATTGATTCGCTGTTTTGCGCCACGTTCTCAATCATATTGGCTAAAATTGTTTCAATGGCCGCGCTGTCAATCTGATACCAAGTCCTGGCCGTCAGGGCCTGTTCAGCAAAAAGGCCCAGCCCCGGATCGCTTTTCTGCCATTCCACCAGATCGCGGCGGCTGGCTGGCCGATCAGTTTTTTCCAAATAAACCTGAGCATTATCCTTCCCGGCTAACCAGGCCAAAAATGTCCAGGCATAAATGGCGTTGGGCGAAGTTTTAGAAACCGCCTGGCCCCAATAATTAGCATAAGTTACAGCTGGACCGGTTGAGGAAATCTGCGGCACTGCCGCCACGCCAAAATTCAAATGCGGCGAACGTGCTTTAATCAGCGGAATTTGATAAGCATAATTCAACATCATGGCCACCTTACCCTCTACGAAAGCGTCAATGGAATAATGTTGATATTGGTTCCAGGTATAAACCTTCTTTGAGGCTTTAGCAAAATTAGCATAAAAAGAAAGAGCGTTTTCACCAGCATTGAAGCTTTCACCGTTGCTTTGGCTAATCGGCTGGTTGAAGGTAGCATATTTTTTATCGCTGGAAACCATCTGGGTGCCGTTTTGTAGCATTAACAATGATAAAATATCAGTCGAACGATTAATATTTTTAGCTGTGCCCAAGGCTGCGCCAACGCGCGTAATATTATTCTGCGCGTCGCGCAGAGTTATTTTTTCTACTGCGCTGTTGAATTCCAACCAAGTTGCTGGCGGCTTAACCACGCCGGCACTGTTTAATAAATCACGGTTATAATAAAGAGCTAAAGTATCAATATAAAAAGGAAAAGCGTAAACCGCCTGTGCCTCCATGCCGTCAGCCGCTTTTTCTATGCCAACAAAATCAGCGACCGCCACATCAACAAAGATTTCTTGAAATTTTTTCGGCGTAATAATCTCGCTCGGGGCCGCCGCTAATTTATCCTGGTGTTTGGGCAGCCAGGTATTATGAATGGAAAAAATGTCCGGCCCCCGCCCGGCCGCCAAAGCATCCACCAATTCTTTTTCATAACTAGCATAATCCTTTTTATGGTAATTAATCGCGATATATGGATATTCTTCATTAAACTCCCTGATTAAATTATCGTAAACATCGGAATCATCATAAACGCTCCAAAATTCTAATGTTAAATCAGCCGGCTTATCTTCCTGGCAAGGCGAAATACCGGCGAAAAGACCGGAGAAAAAAACAGGCAAAACTAAAATTGAGAGCAAAGTAGATTGGCGGTTTTTTATTTTTTTGAACATTTTAAGAAGTACCGACTATTAAATGTTCGCTAAGCTTTATTGAAAAGCAAACCATAATGGTATTCTCCCGCGTCAAAGTTTTTCTGATACGCAAAACCTTCGGCAACAGCCAGCTTTTTAGCGTCTTCTTCATTAATCCGCCAGCCCTCTTGCGGACCAATATTATTTTTCTCGGTTAGCCAATCAATTAGAACAAAGGTGCCGCCTGGTTTTAAAACGCGTTTAGCCTCGCGGATAATCTCCGCTTTTTTTTGCGATTCAAATAAGACATTATGGAGCAAAACCATTTCAACGCTCCCGTCGGGAATTTTTGAACCGCCGACGACTTCCAGGTTGCCCCTTTTTGTTTCAATATTCAAAATGCTCTCCAATTGCGCCTGAGAACGCGTTGATTCCAGCGCTTCGTTTAAAACATCAATGGCAAAAATTTTGCCGTCCGGACCAACTATTTTACCGGCCGGAATAGCAAAATAACCATGGCCGCAACCAAAATCAGCAATAGCCATGCCATTTTTAATATCTAATTGCTCCAACACTTTTTCCGGATTGATGAAACCACCGGTACCTTGCATAAAAACTTTCAATATTTAATATGCGCCCAATATCCAATTTTTATTGAATATTGGTAATTGAATGTTGAGTAATTAATTATTGATTGTTATAAACATGTCACCGACGCCACCTTGTCACCGGGCTCTAACTTCATAATTCGCACGCCTTGAGTTGCCCGGCCAAGAGACGAAACCGAACTGAGCGCCGTACGAATTACCTGGCCCTTCTGGGAAATAGCAATTAAATCCTGTTCTTGCGGATCTAAAATTTTTGCCGCCACAATTTGGCCGGTCTTGGCGGTCACTTGCGCCGCCTTAATACCTGAACCGCTTCGCCGTTGAATTTTAAACTGCCGTAAATCAGTTTTTTTGCCGTAACCATTCTGCATGACCACTAATAATTCCGGTTTTGTTTCTTTTAACGCAGCGCTTTTAATAACATCTAAATTAATAACTTCATCGCCTTTTTTTAATTTCAGACCGCGCACGCCAGCCGCTCCCCGGCCCATCGGCCGCACATCTTTTTCTTTGAAACGAATGCTTTGGCCGCCACCTGTCACTAAAATAATTTCATCCTGGCCGGAAGAAACGCGCACCCATCTTAATTCATCTCCCTTGTTTAAATTTATCGCGATCAAACCGCTTCGCCGCACATTGGTAAATTCCGCAATATCGGTTTTCTTGATTATACCATCTTTTGTCATCATCACTAAATACTTTTCATCCACAACAGCCCCGCCGGCTGGTAATCCGCCAACTGGCGGATTCTTTTTCTCCTTCAATCCTTCTTTGGTCGCCACCAACGCACTCACCTTTTCGTTTGGCCCTAACTGCAAAAAATTAACAATGGCTGTGCCGCGCGCTACCCGGCTGGATTCGGGAATTTCATAACCCTTAATTTGAAACACCCGGCCGGTGGTAGTAAAAAATAATAAATTATCATGAGTTTTAACGCAGGCCATACTCTCCACTTCATCCTCCTCGCGCGTCGTCATCCCCATAATGCCCTTGCCGCCGCGATGCTGCGCTTTATAATTCTTGGGATTTAAACGCTTGACATAGCCGCCGCTTGTCAGAGTTATAATACATTCTTCCTGCGGCACTAAATCTTCTTCCTTAAATTCCCCGACCGGCGAAACAAAAACTTTAGTCCGCCGTTCGTCGCCGAATTTATCTTTCAGATAATTTAATTCGTCTTTGATCACGCCTAAAATTTTCTTAGGTGATTTAAGCAATATTTCCAGCTCTTCAATTATCTTTTTCTTTTCTTTCAGTTCGTCCTCTATTTTCTGGCGCTCTAAACCGGCCAAGGTTTGCAGCTTCATGTCTAGAATGGCCGTGGTCTGCGCGTCGGAAAATTTGAATTTTTTACATAAGGCAACATGAGCCTCTTCTTTATTGGCGGATTTGCGAATAGTTGAAATAATCGCATCAATATGGTCAAGCGCCTTTTTCAAACCTTCCAAAATATGCGCTCGGTCTTTAGCCCGCGCCAAATCAAACTGCGTCCGCCGGACAATCACCTTATAACGATGTTCAACGTATTGTTCTAAAATATTTTTCAGCGGCAACACCTGCGGCTGCAATCCCCCTTCCACCAGTGCCAGCATATTAAAATGAAATGTCTTTTGCAAATCGGTTAATTTATAAAGCCGATTAAGAACTTTTTGCGGATAGGAATCGGTTTTTAAATCAATGACAATCCGCACACCGTCTTTGTCTGATTCATCACGAATGTCTTTGATGCCTTCAACTTTTTTATCCTTGACCAAATCAGCGATGGTTTCCAATAAACTAGCCTTATTTACCTGGTAAGGAATTTCACTGACAATAATTTGCTGATGGCCTTTTTTATCTTCCGTAATTTCGGCCAGCGCCCGATTGACTACCGCCCCCTTGCCGGTGGAATAAGCCTGCAGAATCGCCTGCCGGTCAAAAATCGCCCCACCGGTCGGAAAATCCGGTCCCTTGATTATTTTTATCAACTCTTCGGGCGAACACTTGGGATTGACAATTAAATAATTAATACCGTCAACCAACTCCGTTAGATTATGCGGCGGAATATTAGTTGCCATGCCCACAGCGATACCGACTGAACCGTTAAGCAGCAGCTGCGGCAGCTTGGCCGGCAGAGACAATGGTTCCTGCCGCGAGCCGTCATAATTATCAACCCAATCAACAGTATCCTTATCAATATCCTGCATCATTTCCTCGGCCAGCGGCGTTAAACGGCATTCGGTATAACGCATCGCCGCCGCGCCATCACCGTCCAGCGAGCCAAAATTTCCCTGGCCTTGAATCATCGGATAACGCATAGAAAAATCCTGAGCCAAACGAACCATTGTATCATAAACCGCCACATCGCCGTGCGGATGATATTTACCAAGCACTTCGCCGACGACCGTCGCTGATTTGCGCAGCTTCGCTGTTGAACGCAAACCCATATCCCACATGGCATACAAAATCCGCCGGTGCACCGGTTTCATGCCATCCCGCGCATCCGGCAACGCCCGGCCGACAATCACCGACATGGCATAGTCCAGATAGCAGTCCTGCATCTCCTTAATTATTTCTTGTTTTTTGATATTGCCAATTTCCATAAACTTACGAATTTAATAATTTTTGTGAATATACAAATTTTAAATTCTACTTTTAAGTGAGGCTGCCTGTCATTCAAAAATATGTCGCAGGCGCGCCCACTAATTTGTTAATTTAATTTTTACAGCGCGCCGAGACATAAGCGGCGGCTGGAGATAAACTTGTTTTTTATAATGCCCGAGCCGACCACGGTTTTTGAAGACAGGCGGCCGAGCGACTATTCAACCGGCAACCCGGCTGGCATTGACGAATATGGCTCGCTCGTTGCCGACGGTTCCGATGTTAATGTTGATTCAATATTTTCATTATTCGCTTCCTCTTCTTTTAAAATGTTACTGATTCCCGCGCCCAAGCTTTGCCACAATGTCGGCACGTCTTCCTTAATCTGCTCCCAACTCTTAGAAAGCTCGCCCTGTTCTTTTACTTCTTTTGCCGTTTGGTTATTTATGGTCAAATTCAGAGACCAAAACCAAAACAAAAAAACAGCCACCATACAAATGGCCACCCCGCCCCACATAATCCGCGTCTTGACATACAGCGGTTTTTTTTGCAGCTTTTCTATAAAATCAATGAGTCCCATTTATTTTATTTATTTTATATCCGCATCACCTTGACCTCCATCCCCTCCTGCGGCAGATCTTTCTTTTTTAAAGTTAGTTTATCAAATGTTTCTTTCTTACTAATGCCCATTTCTTTCAAAAAATCTTCCACACCGTTTAGTTTGATGTTTAAGCCCGATATTTTATAATGCATCGGAATGACGATGCGCGGCTCAACCTGATTAATTATTTCCACGGCTTCCTCGCCGTCAATCGTATAGATGCCGCCGACTGGCACCATCAGAATATCCACGCCGTCAATCGCGTCCAGCTGTTCGTCCGTTAATTTCGCCTGACCCAAATCGCCCAAGTGACAAATCTTTATGCCCTCAATTTCTATTATATATATAGTATTCGTGCCACGCTCTTTGCCCTCCTTGTTATCATGGAAAGACAGCACGCCCTTAATAGAAACCCCCTTGGTTTCGTATTCGCCCGGCCCATCCACGACTAAGGGTTCGCCGGATAATGATTCCACATTATTATGATCATGATGGCGGTGCGTTACCGCGACAATATCGGCCGCGCCCCGTGGCGGCGTCAAACCAATTTCTTTGTTAAACGGGTCGGTAAAAACCACGGTTTCCCCGCTTTGAATTTTAAAACATGATTGACCGTACCAGGTGATAACCATAAATTTTCTCCCTCTTTTTGCAAAGGAGGGATGGGGTGGATTTGTCATGCCGGGCTTGACCCGGCATCCAGATTCTTTAATTTAGACATGGATTCTGGCTTTCACTCAACTCACTATCGCTTTGGCGAAACGAGCCAGAATAACAATATTTTTTTATTTACATTATCATTTTATCACATTATTTTTTTTATGCCAACCCCGTTATAAATTATTTTTGATTCAATATTTTAAGACAGATAAAGCCATTGGCGATTTCGCCATAAAATAAGTTCATAAAAAAAATCCAGCTGAATTTCTAACGGTGCGAAGCGAAACTAAGCTCGGCCAAGCAAATAAAATCCTCCCCGCCCCTCCCTAAAGGGAGGGAGTAAAAAAATCCCCCTCCTTTAGGAGGGGTTAGGGGAGATTTAGGATTTTGCTGCCTATCAGATAGATTTATAAATAAAAACAGGCTGACCCGAAGGTCAACCTGTGCTGATTGTGAAATTAGATAAACATCCCTGATGAACGAGATTACTTTTTTGCAGCTCTTTTTTTATCAGGCTTTTGTTTTGGTTTAGGGCCCGGCTTTTTTCTTTCCTTTTGTGTTTTCTTCCCGGGTTGTCCAGCCACCTGCTTTTTGTTTAGCCTTTTCTTCGCCAATGTGCTGGCTACATCGCTGAAGCCCCCGAGATTAAGCGCTTTTTCAATTGCGCCTTTAAACAAAATATACGCCTTTGCCGACGAAGTTGTGTGCCGAAAAGAAGCTACTACATCGGCCACAGAAGTAATCATTTTCCCGGCGACTTCAATCTTTTTATTGACCTCATCAAGCTCCCTCTTGGACTCATCGAGTTGTTCTTTGGCCTCGATAAGTTCACCTCTAAGGCCATCCCGTTCCTGCTTGGCAGTTGCGCACGCCGCCTTATATTGATCGGCGAGCTGCCTCAATCGGCCCCTGTCGCCAGTGATGGTCTCCACTTGGGCGGTCAAGATACTAATCTCCACTTCTGCTGCCCGGAGTTTTTCTTGTAGCCCAATTACCTCACTGGAAAATCGATCTGTTATTGATCCCAAGGATTTGTTTAATGAAAAATTGGCCGCAGAATGGGCATTGTTGACCGCCTGGGCATAGAGAAGGTTTATTTGCTTAGTCGGTTCTTCTGTATCTTTCTTAGAGCCACCCACCTCATCGCCATCACCCTCTTCTTCGCTGGCCATTGCCATCAACCACATCAGTTTTTCAAAATCAATTTTTTGCGTCATTTTTTTCTCCTTCGTATGATATCTTAAAAATATTTAAAGCAAAAACTGCAAATTTTATCAGAAAATTACATCCTCCTTCCTATCTAATTTATTTACTATATGCCTCGAATCGGGGAACTGCACTCATTCCTATTATTCCGCGATTCAAAGCATATAGTCATATTGTTAAAAAACAATATTATAATCTACCACTAAATGATTATTCGGTCAATGTTGCCAAAAAACGATTTATCAATTATACTGAACAAGTAAAAAATCGGGTATTTTATAATTAAAAATCTCTAAGAAATTAGAGCCATATTTTGGGCTTCCGGCCTTTTATACCCGTCGCCAAAGCCGCAAAATATCAAAAATTAGTATGCAAACGTTATTAGACCAATCGCCCAAAATGCCCAAAGAGGGCGAAATTGTTAAGGGGAGAATTTTAGAAATCGGCAAGAACTCGGTTTTTGTTGATCTAGGCAATATCGGCACCGGGGTGCTCCTGGGCCGGGAAATAAAGACCAACCGTAATTTAATTAAATCCTTGTCCGCCGGCGATGAAATTTCCGCCATGGTGCTGGAGGCGGATAATGAAAGCGGCTTAATCGAGCTTTCTCTACAGGCCGCCCACCGCGAACAAGCCTGGGACACGCTACGTTCCCTGCAGCAAAGCGGCGAAATCATTAAAGTAAAAATAACGGCGGCCAACCGCGGCGGCCTGATGATTGAGTTAAAAGGCGTAGCCGGCTTTTTGCCGGTATCGCAACTGAATGCCGAACATTATCCGCGCGTGGAAGACGGCGATAAAGCAAAAATTTTACAAGAATTAAATAAATTCGTTAATAAAGAACTGTCCGTGCGCGTCCTGGATGCCGATGCTAACCAGCAAAAACTGATTGTTTCGGAAAAAGCGATTGATGAAGAAAAATTAAAAACGGCGCTGCAGGCCTTTAAAATCGGCGATTTGGTAGAAGGCGTCATTTCCGGCGTGGTTGATTTCGGCGCTTTCATCCGCTTCCCCTATCCCGGCAAAGAAGCGGAGGCTAATCCGGAAATGATTGAGGGTTTAATTCATATTTCCGAAATTGACTGGCAACTGATTGACGACCCACGCCAAATCCTGAAAGCCGGCCAAAAAGTTCAGGCTAAAGTCATTGGCTTAGATGGCGACAGATTGTCTCTCTCGTTAAAGGCCTTAAAAACCGATCCCTGGCTGGCCATTGGCGATAAATATAAAATAGACCAAGAGGTTGAAGGGTTGGTAACAAAAATCAATCCTTTCGGCGCCTTCATCCAGCTGGATAAAGACATCCACGGCTTAGCGCACATCTCTGATTTTGAATCAATTGAAAAAATGAACCAAGATTTAAAAGTCGGCCAATCATACCGCTTCAAAATTATATCCATTGAACCGGCGGTGCATAAAATGGCCTTGGGATTAGTGCGAGAAAATGCTCCAGAAAAAAAAGAACCTACGGAAAATAAACCGGAATAACCCTCCTCGTATTTTAGTAAATAATTATTAACTTCGCAGAATCATGAAGAATCTCTTTAAAAATTTCTTTATTATCCTTATCGTCTTTATTTTAGTCTCGGCGGTATTTTCATATTTCTCAGGCGATGATAAAACTATTCCAGAAATGTCCTTGGGTGAATTGGCGCAAAAGATCAATGCCGAACAGATTAAAAAAATTGAAGTAAACGATCAAGAGCTGAAAATTACCCTGACTGATGATTCCGCCGCCATTTCGCGCAAAGAAGCCGAATCGTCATTAAGCGATTCGTTAAAAAATTACGGCGTGGAAACAGATAAACTGCAAAAAGTCGCTTTGGAGATAAAAGATATCGGCGGCTGGAGATTTTGGTTCGGTTCCATTATCCTGCCATTTTTATTGCCACTGGTTTTAATGGGCCTATTCCTTTGGTTTATGATGCGCCAAGCCAAACAAGGCGCTGGCCAAGCCTTCGGTTTCACTCGATCTCTCGCGCGGTTAGTTAATCCGGAAGATAAGAAAAAACAAAAAACTACCTTTGAAGATGTTGCTGGTCTCAAAGAAGCCAAACAAGAATTAATGGAAGTAGTGGAATTTTTGAAAGAACCGAAAAAATTTGAGGCGCTGGGCGCTAAAATTCCCAAAGGCGTCTTACTGATCGGCCCGCCCGGCTGCGGCAAAACCCTGTTGGCACGCGCAGTCTCCGGCGAAGCTAGTGTGCCCTTTTTCCATATTTCCGGCTCGGAATTCGTAGAATTATTCGTCGGCGTGGGCGCCAGTCGCGTGCGCGACACTTTCGCTATGGCCAAAAAAAACGCACCGGCGATTTTATTTGTTGATGAATTGGATGCCATCGGCCGCCAGCGCGGCGCTGGCCTCGGCGGCGGCCACGACGAACGCGAACAAACCCTTAACCAAATTTTGGTGGAAATGGACGGCTTTGACCCGGAAACGCGAGTCATTGTTTTAGCCGCAACCAATCGCCCCGATATTTTAGACGCGGCGCTCCTGCGGCCGGGCCGTTTTGACCGCCGGGTAATGCTGGAAGCGCCGGACATTAACGACCGTGAAGAAGTTTTAAAAATTCATACTAAAAACAAACCACTGGCTAAAAAAGTTAATCTGCGCCAAGTCGCTGAGCGCACCCCGGGCTTTTCCGGCGCCGACCTGGCCAATTTGGCTAACGAAGCAGCCATCCTAACGGTGCAAAAAGACAAAAAAGAAATTTCCATGAATGAACTTTTACCATCCATTGAAAAAGTCCTCCTGGGCCCGGAACGGCAAAGCCATATTCTTTCAACCAAAGAAAAAGAAATTGCTGCTTACCACGAAGCGGGCCACGCCCTAGTTGGCGCCTCACTCCCCCACATTGACCCAGTGCGCAAAATTTCCATTATCTCCCGCGGCCAAGCCGCCGGCTATACTTTAAAACTGCCGACCGAAGATAAACATTTGCATTCTAAAAGCGAACTCACCGAAGAATTAGCGGTGCTATTGGCCGGCTATGCGGCGGAAAAAATAATTTTCAACGAAATTACCACCGGCGCGGGCAATGATTTAGAACGCGCCACCGAACTAGCGCATAAATTAGTCATGCGCTATGGCATGAGCGATAAACTCGGCCCGCGGACTTTCGGTGAAACCGAAGATTTAATTTTCTTAGGTAAAGACATTACTACCGGCAAGGATTATTCCGACCAGGTGGCCATGGAAATTGACCGCGAGGTTTCCGACTTTATTGACAATGCCTATAAAACTGCGCAAGAAATTTTAACCCAAAAACGCGCCCTGCTGGAAAAAATAACCAAAACACTAATCAAGAAAGAATCAATAGAAAAAGAGGAATTTGAGAAGCTAATGAAAGAATAAAAAAATAGGATAACTTTTCTACTCTTTTAAGCACTTGAAAAATAAAATTAAAAATTCAATCATTTTCAAGTGAGGGGCGCGTAGCTCAATGGTAGAGCACGAAGCTTATACCTTCGCGGTTCTAGGTTCGATCCCTAGCGCGCCCACTTTATTTTTTTATGTCATTGCGAGAAAAGGAGTGACGAAGCGATCCTGTTATAGATTGCCACGTCCTTTAAGCCCGCAATGACAATAAACCTATGTCCAATTCAAAAATCATTTTCCGCTCCCTAGCCCACGCGGTCGGCGTCGTGGTATACGTCCTATTCATAAATTTATTTTTTTCTAATGCCGAGAAAATTTTCGGCAAAGAAGATCCTGCTTTAGTCCCGATGGCCATGCTATTGCTATTCGTGTTTTCCGCCGCTTTAACCGGAGCGCTGGTTCTGGGCAAACCGATTCTATTATATCTGGATAATCAGAAAAATGATGCGATAAAAATGTTTTTATACACTACCGGCTGGATTTTCGTCTTTATAATTATCGTTTTCACCGTTATGATGCTGACAAAATAACAAAATAATTTGTTTTGTTCCCCATCTTTTTAAAAAATTGATAATTGCGTGGTATAAAAATTGGGTCCGTAGCTCAGTTGGCTAGAGCGTTCCCTTGACATGGGAAAGGTCACAGGTTCAAGTCCTGTCGGACCCACCAGACATCAAAGCCCTGCTATTTCATAGCAGGGCTTTTCTTTTCGGCTAAGACCGCCTATGATACAAATATGAAAAAAGAACGCCTAGATAAGCATCTCCAGCAACAATATTCTCATTTATCCCGCGATTATATTAAAGAGCAAATCAAGGCGGGTAATTTTTTGGTTAATAGCAAACCGACCAAACCGAGTTATGCTTTACAAGAAAATGACAAAGTGGAGTCTGCGCCGGGCTTTATCATACCCGATGCCACGATGACACAAATTTTACCCAATCCGGAGATCAAGCTGAATATTATACATGAAGATAATAATATTTTAGTCATCAATAAACCGGCCGGCATTGCCGTTCACCCGCGGCAAGACAAAAATCACGCGCCGCTGGCCAGTGAAATTCTCAGTACTTTAGTCAGTGAGCTATTGGCGCATTATCCCCCGCTGGCCGAAGTCGGCGATGACCCGGCCATCCGCCCAGGCATTGTCCATCGTTTAGATAAAGACACTTCCGGCGTCATGATTATCGCTAAAAACCAATTTAGTTTTGATTGGTTAAAAAAACAATTTCAAGACCGTTTAGCGCAAAAAAAATATCTGGCGCTGGTAAACGGTATCGTTAAAAACGATGCTGGTATCATCGACCAGCCGCTGGCCCGCTCACAAACTGACCCAACCAAACAAAAAATATCCGCTGACGGCAAGCCCGCCATAACTGAATATAAAGTCAGGCAGCGATTTAAAGATTATACATTACTGGAAGTTCTACCCCGCACCGGCCGTCTGCACCAAATCCGCGTCCACTTGAATTTTATCAATCACCCGGTTGTCGGCGACAAAAAATACGGACCCGGCCACCGGCTATTGCCGTTTAATCTCTCCAGACAATTTTTGCATGCCGCGGAACTAAAAATCATACTGCCTGCCTCAATGTCGGACGAGCCCAATAACCAAGAAAAAACTTTTGTTGCGCCTCTGCCTAAAGATTTATCCGACACCCTGGAAACCCTTGAAAAAACAAAAAATATGTGATAATATTTATTCGTAATTAGTTATAATATTAATCAGTAGGAACCATGAAAATCACCCAAGATCAGCTAAAAACAGACCAACCGGAGATTAAAGCCGGCCAAACAGTACGCGTTTACCAGAAAATTAAAGAAGGCAGTAAAGAGCGAATTCAGCCATTTGAAGGGTTAGTTATGGCTGTTAAACACGGTCGCGGCGTGAGTGGCACTTTTTGTGTTCGGAAAATTTCTGAAGGCGTGGGCGTGGAACGGACCTATCCCCTGCACTCACCGAAGATTGATAAAATAAAAGTATTAAAAACCTCAAAAGTCCGGCGAGCCAAACTTTACTATATGCGTGAACGCTTCGGTAAAAAAGCGCGCATGAAAAGCAAAAAAAAGATTGAAGTTCCGGCAACCAGCGCTTCACCGAACACAGCGCCGGCCGAATCAGAAACAACGGCTTAAACAATATGCCCAGGTGGCGGAACCGGCAGACGCGCTACTTTGAGGTGGTAGTGGGGCAACCCGTGGGGGTTCAAATCCCCCCCTGGGCACCACCAGGGCAATTAGCTCAGTGGCAGAGCGACTCGTTTACACCGAGTAGGCCGTAGGTTCAATCCCTACATTGCCCACTGCTCAAGCTTACAGCAAATAGCCTATAACTTGTCACATGTTAAAACTACATTAGCTATTAGCTATAAGCCAATTCGCCGGGGTAGCCAAGGTGGTCACGGCGGTGGTCTGAAAAACCTCAGATGTCGGTTCAACTCCGACCCCCGGCACAAAATAAGTTAAAAGTTATTGAATTACCACGCAAGCAAAGCGGGCCTGCCCGCCGAAGCTTCAAGCGTAGGCGGGTATCGTATAGTGGCTATTATGCGTCCTTGCCAAGGACGAAACACGGGTTCGACTCCCGTTACCCGCTCCAAAAATAAAAACCTCCGTCAACTGGCGGAGGTTTTTATTGTGTTCAAAAAAATTGAATTTATTTCACCGCTTCTTTCAGAGATTTCCCCGCGCGGAATTTGGGGGCTTTCATCGCCGGAATCTGGATTTTGGCGCCGGTTTTTGGGTTCACTCCCTGGCGCGCTTTACGATGAGATATTTGAAAAACACCAAAACCAGTTAAAGCCACTTTATCGCCTTTTTGCAGGGCAACGGTAATCGCATCCAACATACCCTCCAAACAGCTGGCGGCTTCTTTCTTTGTGCAACCGCATTTATCGGCCATTTTTTCCACTAATTGATCTTTGGTCATGAAAACATATAACATATAACACGAAACATACAGCAAAAATTGTTATATGTCATATGTTATATATTTTGTAAAAAATACTCGACCTTTTATATTTTACCTTTCCTTATATTTTAAGCTAAAATTCAATCCAATTCAACTATTCTTCTGATTCTTTCAATATTTTCAGCTAAACCGGTTTTTTTGTCAATTTCAACCAGCACACCGCAGACTTCAATCGTCCGGCCTTTAGCCAAAGACATCGGCCACATCCGCTGGGTTAAATAGCGTTTAATGATAATCTGCTTGTCCACGCCGATCACCGAGTCCTGCGGCCCAACCATACCCAAATCGGAAATATAGGCCGTGCCGCCCGATAAAACACGTTCGTCGCTCGTCTGAACATGCGTGTGTGTGCCAAGCAACGCCGAAACTTTCCCGTCTAAATAATGGCCCAACGCGATTTTTTCCGAAGTCGCCTCCGCGTGAAAATCGACGATAATCGCGTCAACCGCTTCACTCCCCTGCTCTTTGCCTTTTAATGAATACTCATCTAATAAATCTGCTATGGCCTTAAACGGATCATTAAAATCCGGCCGCATAAAAACCCGGCCGATTAAACTGACCAGCAAAATTCGCTGGGCGTTATTAAGAATTAATTCATAGCCGCGGCCCGGCACATCACCCGGCCAATTGAGCGGCCGCAAAACCAGCGCCAATTTATCCTCATAAATCTGCGCCGCTTCATTCAAAGCAAAAGCGTGGTCGCCGTTAGTTAAAAAATCAATACCGCTATTGGTCAATTCTTTCAACACCGACTCGGTTATACCAACGCCATGCGCCGAATTTTCACCATTGGCGAAAATTAAATCCGGCTTATATTCTTTTTTCAGTTTCGGCAATATCTCCGCCAGCGCTTCCCTGCCTGGCCGGCCAACCACATCGCCAAAGAATAAAATTTTCATACTTTATAAATATAAATTAAAACTTAAAACAAGGATATTTGACAATCAAAAACATCGAGAGCCGCGCCCGTTAAATTAATAACGAGGCGAGGCGGCATAGATTTCAAAACGCTCAGTTTTTCAAGCGGGCATGGTGCCCCGCAGCTGCGGGGCGAGCGAGAAAAACTGGCGAATAAAATTTTCCTCGCTGGGGAAAATTTTATGATTTTGAAACTATGTTGCCGAGCCGAGCCCTATCTCGCGTATTCCACTGTCCGCATCTCCCGAATCACAGTCACTTTGATTTCACCCGGATATTTTAATTCGCTTTGAATCTGGTCAGCTACTTGCCGCGCCAGTTTGCGCGCCGCCAAATCATCCATCACTTCCGGCTGGACGAAAATTCTGATTTCCCGGCCGGCCTGAATAGCATAGGATTTTTCCACGCCTTGAAAAGTATTGGCAATTTTTTCCAATTCTTCCAAGCGCTTTAAATATGCTTCCAGGGTGTCTTTTCTGGCCCCCGGCCGCGCGCCGGAAATTTGATCCGCTACTTTGACGATCACCGCCTCCAATGTCTCGGCCGCGTATTCTTCGTGATGCGCCTGCATCGCTTTAATTACTTCTTCCGGCATATTATATTTCTGAAGAATCATTTTGCCGATTTCCACGTGCGAACCCTGAATTTCATGGTCAACGGCCTTGCCGATATCATGCAATAAACCGGCTTTCTTGGCCAAATTGGCGTTAGCGCCAAGTTCCGAGGCAATCGCGCCGGCTAAGTGCGCCACCTCCACCGAATGCAATAAAACATTCTGGCCATAACTGGTCCGGAAACGCAACCGGCCTAAAATTTTAACTAATTTCGGGTCTAAGCCGGCCACTCCCGTATCAAAGGCGGCCGCTTCGCCAGCTTCACGGATTTTCTCGGCAATTTCCTCTTTGGCTTTTTCCACCGTTTCCTCAATGCGCGCCGGCTGAATCCGGCCATCCGCCATTAATTTCTCCAGCGCGATTTTAGCGATTTGCCGGCGAATCGGATCAAAAGCTGAAATAACGACAGCCCCCGGCGTATCATCAACAATAATTTCTACACCCGTCATTTTTTCCAAAGTTTTAATATTCCGACCTTCCTTGCCGATAATCCGGCCCTTCAAATCATCCGAAGGCAAAGCCACTGAAGAAGTGGTAATTTCCGCTGCCTGTGACGCGGCATAACGCTGCATGGCTAGCGTAATAATGTTTTTAGCTTTTTTCTCCAGCTCTTCCCGACCGTCATCTTCCAATTTTTTTATCCGCTCAAACAGCACTTCTTGGCAATCTTTTTCCGTTTGAACGAGCAGCTCTTGCTTGGCCTGATCTTGGGTCATCTGGGAAACTTTTTCCAGCTCCGCTCTTTTTTGCTCCTGCGCTTTTTCCAATTCTTCTTTTATCTCTTTAACTTTTTGCGCTTTCTCCAAAAGTTCGGCGTATTGCACTTCAACATCTTTGGCGCGTTTTTCTGTTCCTTGCTCTCGCCGTTCTAATCGTTCCTGTTCATGAATTATTTGACGTTCTTTCTCTTTTTGTTCTTTTTTGGCTTCTTCTAAAAACTGGTTGGCTTTTTCTTTAGCCTTAATTAAAATTTCCTTAACTTGATGCTTGGCGTCTTCCAGCATCTTGACCACCTTCGCCTCAGCCGTACCTACCTGCTTTCTAGCGATGCTTTGACGCGCCAGATAACCTAAAACAGAGCCGATGGATAAAACCACGACTCCGCCGATAAGAATAAGAATATTTTCCATAGTGTTAGAGCTAGGCCCTAACCATTTTATTTGATAATTTTGTCCACCAATCCGTAATTAATCGCTTCCTGCGCCGACATAAAAAAATCGCGGTCCGTATCTTTCTCAATCCGCTTAATATCCTGGCCGGTGTGTTTGGCCAAAATTCTATTAAGCTTATCTTTGACTTTCAAAATTTGCCGGGCGGCAATATCAATATCAATAGCTTGACCTTCGGCGCCGCCCATCACTTGATGGAGCAACACTTCAGAATTAGGCAAAATTAATCTTTTGCCTTTGGCACCGGCGCCCAGAAGCACCGCTCCCATGGAAGCGGAAATTCCCACACAGATTGTGGAAACATCGGCTTTGACATATTGCATGGTATCATAAATTGCCAAGCCGGCTGTCACTACCCCGCCGGGACTATTGATATAGAATTTGATATCTTTTTTTTGGTCTTGCGAATCCAAAAACAAAAACTGCGCGATGATGGAATTAGCCACCTGATCGTTGATTGGCCCGCCCAAAAAAATAATCCGCTCCAGCAGCAAGCGCGAATAAATATCATACGCTCGCTCGCCAAATTGCGATTTTTCTATGACTGTCGGAATCAAATTCATAAATGGTTAAAACTTAACCAGTTTAATTTATTTTTTATTATAAATTCTCTAATAACTCAAAAACTTTTTGATTTTTAAGTCCATTTTTAGTATATTCTTTCAACCGCTCCATGTCAATTTTTTGCTCTAAATCACCCATATTTTTATAATAACCGATGACTTTATTGATTTCATTTTCCATTTCTTCCTCTGTTGGCTCAATTCTTTCTTTGTCGGCAATCACCCGTAAAATTAGGGCCGCGCTGACCCGCTGTTTGGCCTTATCCTGCCAATCTTTTTTTAAATCCTCTTCGGTCTTTTTTATATCCTCTAAATAATGTTTAAAATCCAAACCCATCTGCATCAAACTCGATTGCAGTTCCTGGATCATTTTTTCCTTTTCCGCTCCAATGAGAACCGCCGGAATCTCCATTGATGATTTCTGAGAGATTTTTTCCAACACTTGCGAGCGCCAAATTTCTTTAGCCTTTTCTTTCTTCTCCTGCGCCAAACCATCCTTAACGCTTTTTTCCAAAGCCTCCTTGTTTTCAAATTTACCCAGCGACTTAACAAATTCATCGGTCAGCTCCGGCACCTCGGCCGCCTGTACTAAATTCATCTTCACATTAAAATCAATACTCGCACCAGCTAAATTAGCTGGCTTAAAATCTATTGGAAAAACCAAATTAAAATCCTTAGTTTCGCCCTCTTTTAAACCAACTAAATTGTCCTCAAATCCCGGAACAAAATGGCCTTCGCCTAAAATCAGCGGATGATTTTTACTCTCCCCGCCCTCGATAATCTGACCGCCACTTTTAGCAGTAAAATCAATTTCCACCCTGTCCCCTGTCTTGGCTGGCCGCAAAACTGTGACATATTTAGTCCGTGATTTCTGCAGCCATTTCAAAGAATCTGCTATTTCTTTCTCTTCCACATTAACTTCTTCATTGAATTTCTTCGGCTCTTTTCCGGCAATAGCCCGATAATCACCCAGCGTAATTTCCGGCATCACCGCAACTTTAACTTTAAATTCAAACGGATTATCTTTGGCTAATTTAGTTATTTGAATTTCCGGATGGCCAATAGCTTCAATTTTATTATCTAAAATAATCCTGACATAAGTTTTTTTAACCGCCAGATCTGCCGCCCGTTCTAGGATTCTACCCAACCCGACTTTCTGTTCTATTAAATCCATTGGCGCCATGCCGGGCCGAAAACCATCAACTTTCACTTCCCGCGACAGCTCTTTCGTCGCCTCATTAACAAACTCGCCCCATTCTTTGGGGTCAAGTTCGCAAAAAATTTCCATTTCCGATTGAGGAAGTTTTTTTATGTCAGTTTTCATAATTTATACCAAGAAACTTACCATCAATAATGCTACAATGTTCAAAATTTTAATCATCGGATTGATCGCTGGGCCAGCCGTATCCTTATAGGGATCGCCAACTGTATCGCCAGTCACTGCCGCTTGGTGCGCCAAGGAACCCTTACCGCCAAAATTACCTTCTTCAATATATTTCTTAGCATTGTCCCAAGCCGCGCCGCCGCTGGTCATCGAGATAGCGACAAAAATTCCGGTCACGATAGAACCAACTAACAAACCGCCTAATGCTTTCGGTCCTAATAAAAAGCCGATAATCAAAGGTGATAAAACCGGAATTAACGCCGGCAAAATCATCTGCTTAATCGCCGCCCGCGTCACAATATCAACGCACATCCCATATTGCGGTTTGCCAGTGCCATCCATAATGCCTTTAATTTCTTTAAACTGCCGCCGCACTTCATTGACCACCGCCGCGCCGGCTTTACCAACCGCCTGCATCGCCATTGAACTGAATAAATATGGGAGTAATCCGCCAATAAACAGACCAATCAGCACTCGCGGATCACTTAACTCAAAGACAATACTTTGGCCGCTAATGCCCGCTAACTCCTGCGTAAAAGAAGCAAATAACACCAAAGCGGCTAAGCCAGCCGAAGCAATGGCATAACCTTTAGTAACGGCTTTAGTAGTATTGCCAACCGCATCCAGCGCGTCGGTAATTTTCCGCACATTTTCCGGCAAACCGGCCATTTCGGCAATACCGCCGGCGTTATCAGTAATCGGCCCAAAAGAATCAATCGCCACAATAATACCGGCTAGGGACAGCATGCTCATCGCCGCCAGCGCCACGCCATAAATTCCAGCCAGCCAAAAAGAAACAAAAATCCCCGCGCAAATTAGAACCACCGGCAAAGCCGTTGATTGAAGCGAAACGGCCAAACCGGTAATAATATTAGTGCCGTGTCCCGTGGTGGACGCTTGCGCGATAGAACGCACCGGTTTAAATTTTTTAGAAGTATAATATTCAGTTATGAGCACCATGCCAGCTGTAACCAATAAACCAACAATTGCCGCGCCGTAAAGCGGACTGAACTGAAATAACTGATTAGCTGATCCGGCGGTTAAATATTTTACCACTGGATAAAAACCAATCGCCGCTAAAAGGCCGGAGACGCCAAGTCCTTTATAGAGCGCACCCATAATATTTTGTGTCTTGCCTAAACGGACAAAGAAAATCGCCGCCACTGAAGCTAAAACTGCAATTGCCCCTAAAACTAACGGCAAAAAGACAGCGTTAATAATGCCCGGGAAAAGTAAATGGCCCAAAATCATGACCGCGATAGTAGTCACGGCATAGGTTTCGAATAAATCTGCCGCCATGCCAGCACAATCGCCGACATTGTCACCAACATTATCGGCAATCACCGCCGGGTTGCGCGGATCGTCTTCTGGAATGCCTGCTTCTACTTTACCAACTAAATCCGCGCCGACATCCGCACCTTTAGTAAAAATACCGCCGCCCAATCGGGCAAAAACTGAAATTAAACTGCCGCCAAAACCCAACGCTACTAATGCTTTCAAATCGTTAGTTACCCAATAAAATATTGCCACCGATAATAAACCCAGGCCGACCACCAATAAACCAGTCACTGTGCCGCCTTCAAAAGCGACTGCCAGCGCCCGGGCTAAACTATTCTTAGCCGCCTGGGCAGTCCGCGAATTAGCCCGCACCGCCACCATCATGCCGATATAACCGGCCAAAGCTGAAGCCGCCGCACCGACTAAAAATCCGACCATCGTCGCTAAATCAAAGACGTACCATAAGGCCAAAGAAACCGGTATAGCCACTAGAGCTACGGTTCTATACTGCCGATTTAAATAAGCCTTGGCACCCTCGGCAATCGCTTGGGAAATTTCCAGCATTTTTCCCTCACCGGCTGAATAACGCATAATTTTACCAATTAAAAAAGCCGCCAAGCCAATGGCCGCTAAGCCGGAAATGACAACAAATAATAAAATGGGCATACTGAAAAAAATCCTAATGCCAAATTTCTAATTTCTAATCCAGCCCCGCAAAACAGGACATTCAAGTATTAGATATTAAACATTTGGTAATCGGAAATTAATTTGATATTAAAAATTTAAAAAGTTATTCTCCTTTCTTTTTGCTTTTTGTTTTTTTGGGTTTCTTCTCTTTTACTTTTTTTTCGCCGTCAGCCAGTTTATCTTCTTCCTTTTTATCGCCGGCTTCTTCTGCTGCTTTATGTTCCACCGGCTCCCCTATTTTTTCTTCCTCAGCCACCGCTGCTTCGCCCAGTTCTTTTCCAATAGTTTTTTCTCCGCCAACAACATCTATTTTCCAGCCGGTCAATTTAGCGGCTAAGCGGACATTTTGCCCGCGCTTGCCAATTGCCAACGACAGCTGGTCTTCCGGCACTTCTACTGAAGCCATGCGATTATTTTCGTCAACCGCGACATTTAAAACCTTAGCCGGCGCTAAAGCGTGCGCGATAAATTTAGCTGCATCCGCCGACCACTCAATAATATCAATTTTCTCGCCGCCTAGTTCATTTATGATTGCCTGCACCCGTGTGCCTTTTTGCCCAACGCAAGAACCAATCGGATCAACTTTTTCTTCTTTTGCCGCTACGGCAATTTTCGTGCGCGAACCGGCTTCGCGGGCAATAAATTTTATTTCCACAGCGCCAGAAGCAATTTCCGGCACTTCCAATTCAAAAAGTTTGGCGACCATTTTCGCATGTGTCCGAGATAAAATAATCCCCGGCCCCTTAACATCTTTCTGCACTTCCAAAATTAAAACGCGTGTTCGTTGGCCAGGACGATAAAATTCACCGACAATCTGCTCTTCCGGAAATAATATGCCGACGGTCTTGCCGATATCAATAAAAACCGCGCCGCGCTCAACCCGCTGGACAACGCCAGAAACAACTTCGCCTTCCTTGGTTTTATATTCGCCGAAAACCGCCTCTCGCTCGGCTTCGCGGATCCGCTGAATAATAACCTGTTTAGCGGTCTGCGCCGCGATCCGGCCAAAATCACCCTTACTTTCCAATGGCGACCAAAGTTCCTCGCCGACTTTTATGCCTTTCTTTTCTTTTTTCGCCTCATCAATCATAATATGTTTTTCCGCGTTAAACCGTACTTTTTTCTCTTCATTCTCAGGCAAAATTGCCTCGCCCCGCTGGTGCCTTGGCGCGATAGGCCGCGGTTCGCCTTTGGCGATCGCTTCTTCTTCAGCCGCAATTTCCTCATCGCTTTTGATCATTGATTCGTCCAACACCTGCTTCACCTGAAATATATCCGCGCGACCCGAAACCAAATCAAACTTAGCCCGAATATTCTGGCCCTTTTTTCCAAAATCCTTTTTGTACGCCGCCGCGATGGCCATTTCAATCGTCTCTATAACTTTCTCCTTGCTAATTCCCTTCTCCTCGCAAATTTGGTCAATGGCGGAATTAAATGATTGAGTATCCATATTTTTATATCTATGCTTTACATCTTATTAAAAATGGCCCGTTTTCCAACGGACCCATAACAACCTTATCCACATTTTTAATATAACACGGTGGATAAATTTATGTCAAATAAAAATGGCTGGGCCCATCGGGTCCAGCCAGTAAAAAATTAAATGATTATTTAGATGATTATGAAGTAAGGAGAGCCGCAAAAGTCTCCAGCACCATCCCTTCTGGCGCCACCTCCACAACCACGTTCTTGCTGGCTAACAACTCAAGCAGGATGGCAAATTCCCCGTTAACTGCTTGGGGCGGCCAGATGGAGGTTACCGATGGCATCCACACTTTTCCTCCACAACCGGGACAAGTTAAAATTTGGCCCTTCTCTCCACGGACTGTTTTAAATCCGGGGCAACAAGGATATTTCTCAAGAACAAATTCCAGCGGTGAAGCTTTTTCCTTGATTTCCTCTAAACTTTCCTCCCAATTAATTTTCAAAACCCTCCCCTCCTTTCTAAAAGAAAATAAATAAAGCCACGCCGCCAAATATCAATACGGCGTCAATGATTACAGCGGGACCAATAATCTTAACAGCATTATCGAAGTCCCCCAACAAGAAACCCCTGGAGAAAAAAATGTTAACTGCAATAAAAACGAGAACCACCAGAACTTTTAAAGCGCCCATTTTTATCCTCCTATGTGAAGATGAAAAATAAAAAAATATTATATGATACAGCCATAATGGCTGGTTTATACATAAAAGGAACCACTAATCAATATTTAAATTAATTTTATATTAAATCACTTTCAGTATCTTTTGTCAAATTATCCCCATACCGCGTTTTCATAATGCCGGATATCGCAAAAATTGGTTTGCTCATTAATATCTATCGCCACCACATCAATCCGCCAGGGAATTTCCGTTGAAATCTTTTTATATTTCAAATACGCCTGCGCCAAACGAATTAATTTTTGCTGTTTGGCAAAATTGACATGCTGTTCCGGCGCGTAGGCTGGTCTGGCATTGCCGCCGCTCTTCACTTCCACAAAAATTAATGTTTTTATTTTTCCTAATATCCCCTTCGCTTCCGCCGCCACAATATCCAGTTCGCCGATTTTACATTTCCAATTTCTCTCTAAAATTTTTAATCCTTTTTCTTTCAAAAAATTAACCGCCGCTTCTTCGCCTCGGTCGCCGAATTGTCGTTTCTTTGATGGCATACTATGTTGTCATTCCGAGCACAGCGAGGAATCTCGCGGGAGCGAGCCTGCGAACGATCCGCGCAGCCCAGTCATCTTATTTAACACTCGCCATTAAATCTTCTTGGCTATTATGTCCCTGCCAAAATTCAGCTTGAACCACCTTTACCGGCCAATCCGCCACCATTTTAACAATGGTCTGGGGTAGGCCAAATTCCGTTTCCGAAATCGGTTCCATAGAATATTTAAAAATTCTTTTATCTAGAACATAGGCACCGGTATTCGTTAAATTGCCTCTAGGCTCCTTCGGCCTTTCAACAATTCTGATTAAATTACCCTGCTCATCAAGTTCAATCACACCGAAATTTTGCGGCGTTTTAGTCTCAATTGCGAGCAAACCCAAATCATTGGCGACTAATTTTTCTAAATCCTTTTTACTATAAAAATCATCGCCGTACATGACTAAAAATTTATCCTTCACTAAATCGCGAGCCGCCCATAGCGCGCCGGCTGTGCCATTCAATTCTTTTTGTTCAATATATTTTATCGGCTTGCCTAGATAATTATCGCCTAGATGGTCTTTTATCATTTCGCTTTTATAACCGACAATTAAAATAATCTCCGAAATGATATCGGGTAAATTCTCCAGCGCATATTCAATTATCGGCCGGCCGTTAATAGGTAAAAGGGATTTGGGCAAATCATCCGTCAATTCTTTCATCCTTGTCCCTCGCCCGGCGGCCAAAATTATGGCTTGCATAAACAATCAGTTGTTTATTTTTTCTAACTGCTTATTATGCAGTTTTGTTAATAAAATAATGGCGGCTAGAGAACCAACTAAACATAAAAACATATCAGTCTGAGTATCGTAGACATATCCCTGCGTACCTAAGAAAGATTCAGTTCCGGTTGGATCAAATAAAGAGGCCAGCCATTCCAGAATCTCATACAAAGCGGCAAAAGCCAGCGGCACGGCAATCGCCATAAAACCCAGCCACTTGCCGCGCTTGAGCGGCGAAGTGCGCGCTAAAATTTCACGGACATAAATCGCCGGCCCGAAACCCTGCATGAGATGACCGACTTTATCATAGTTATTACGCGTCCAGCCAAACCATTGTTCCATCCAAAAACCCAGCGGTGTTTTCGCATAGGAATAATGGCCGCCATACATTAAAATCATGGCGTGGATGGCAATTAAAGTATAAGTTAGATTGCTCATGGGAAAACGCCGATAAGTCAGAAGCAGAATCGGCAAAGCAATCATAAACGGCGCTGTCTCCAAAACCCAGGTTAGCCAAGTATCCTGAATGTCAATCGCCGACCACAGCCAAAAAGTAAGAACAATCAATAATAAAAATAAATGATATTTTTTATTGGACATAGATGTTGCTATAAGTGGACCCGGGGAGAATCGAACTCCCGTCTCTGCAATGCGAATGCGGCGTATTGCCACTATACTACGGGCCCCTCATTTGAAAAGAATCAGCGAATTTTTTATCCTTTTCTTTAAATGTGTATAAGAACCAGAAAACCTTTTTAGACTTTTTTCTCTTTGTAATGCGTCATTTTCTGATAAATAAGCTTCATAATAAATTAGTTTAAAAGGAGCTCTGTATTTCGTTGATTGTTCAGTTTTAGCATTATGATCAAAAATTCGCTTCCTTAAATCCTTTGTATACCCAATATACGATTTCCCATCTTTATCACTTTTTAGAATATAAACATAAAACATATTCTTTTCAAGTGAGGGGCGGGCCCTTAAATAAATTTTTTGATACTCTCTATCTTTATCCCAAAAAGCAAAGACCGCAAATCACGAAAAGTAAAGTCATCAGTCTCGGCCGAATCGGAAGCGCAAGCTTCTTTAACAATTGTTATACCATATTCCCTATTATATGCGTCAATGGCCGTCGCGCGCACGCAACAATTCGTTATCAAACCGCCCATAATTAACTCTTCGATTTTCTCACGCTTTAGAATCTCCTCTAGTCCCGGATTAGAAAAAACACTAAAGCGGTTTTTTATTAAAACAATATCGCCGCCTTGCTTATTCAAATCGCTGATTAATTCCGCGCCTGGCGCATGATCAATAAATTCATCTAGTTTGCCTTTTTCTTGTTTTAAAATATCCGAGCCGTCCGGCTTAAATTTGTGTAAAGAAAAAATTATCGGAATTTTTTGTTCCCGCGCCCAAGCAATCAACTGGTTCGTCGCCTGAATATAGCTTTTTAGATCACCAAGATAAAGCGACGATTTTTTATCCCGCCAAGCCTCCTGCGCGTCAATAATTAATAAACATTTCATAAGAATGTTTTTTTTATTTCTTCCGCTTCTTTCGCCAACCAGCCCTCATTTTCATATTCCCCGCTATGCATGGCTGTTCCCTGATACGACGCCTTTTTTTGATCAATATGCATATTGATTTCTACTTTGCCAAAAGTTGTTTGTTTTGTAAAAACATGAAATCGCGGGTATTCATCCATACCCACCCGCCGGACAAAACCCAATTCGCCGGTCGCTTCTTTTCGCCGGTCCAGCCGATAACCCAACCGCCGCAGTATATTCACCGGCGAATCTTTGATATTTTCTAAAATAAATCTCATGAAAAGTCATTACGAACCTGTTCAATCTTATTTTCTATTAATATATTTCCATAAAGCCGCTATGCCAAGGACCAATAAAACGGTCACCAAGAGATAAGTCGTCCAAGCAAAAAACATCATCGTGCCGCCGCTGCCACCCATCATATAATTATAGCCCATCATATTTACCACCTCCCTTCTTTTATTAAAAATTGTATACTAATAGCCTTTTTCCCCTTTTTTTATTTGCTCTGTTCAAATCAATGATTTTCATCGGCTCTTTTTTAGCAAAAGTGTAATCGCACGCCACCAGCCGCGTTCCGCTCCGCAATTCTTTTTCTAATTCCGGCAATAACGCGTCCATCATCTCCGGCAACAGATACATATATATATGGGTGGCATCGGAAAAATCATGCTGGAAAAAATCCCGTCTTAAAATTTTAATATTTTTATTCCGCCAAGTTCGCCACTTAGCTAAAATTATCGGCATCCAATCCTTGTCCAAGCCGATATATTGCGCTTCCGGATTTAAAAGACTACACGCCTCAAGCACCCGTCCATCGCCGCAACCCAAATCATAAACCACGCTCCCCTCGCCCAGCTGCATCGCCCCAACAATCGCCGGCAAGATTTTTTTATCAACCGGAATAAACGGTACTTTGGTAAAAAACGCCGCCCAAAGCAATAAAACCATAAAAACCATCGCTACCAAAGAAATCAACAATAACAAAAAATAGATTATAATAACCGAATAAATCATTGTCGGGCCGCCGGGATTCGAACCCGGATAACACGCACCCGAAGCGTGCGTAATGCCATTATACCACGGCCCGTTAGAAAATTAACTTAAGGAAAAAAAGAATTTTAGTCTATTTTTTACATATTTTTTACCCATTCCTGATTTTAAATATTTTTCTCTTGCCTTGGCATCTTTTTCGTTTAAAGACACCTCATAATATATAAGATTAAATGGTCTCCTGTGTTTCGTAGAAAAATTGAGCCCTTTGCTGTGTTCAAAAATTCTTTTTTTCAAATTATCGGTGAAACCAGTGTATAAATTACCGTCCTTTAAACTTTTTAGAATATAGACATAATACATGATTTTCTAACGGGCCACGGCCCGTTATTTATTTATTTCATCACAAATTCACCAAAAAAGCAATTTTAAAAGGCCTTTCGAGGCCTTTTTTAAGCTTTATTAATATCTTATTTTATGATTTTCTCCAAATCCCTTAAATTTCTAATAATAAAATCCGCTTGGCATTGCTGGTTTAGATACCGGCCGTTGGGACGCTTAATCCAGACGGAATTAATGCTGGGATTGGCTATTTTCACGGCCTCGACACCGCTACCCTTATCTTCAACAAAATAAACGCTCCCTTGCCGGCTAGCCGCATTGAATACTCTGGAAATTTTTTCAATCTTCGCCAAATCAACACAATCAAAAATTATTTTGTCAAAAAATTTTGCCAGACCGGAATATTTTATTTTGGCCGCCTGAAATTTTTTCGGCCCAAAAGAAATCAAAATTATTTTTATCCGCCTACGCGCTAATCTTTTTAAAACTGCTGCCACTTCAGGATAAACAAATTTCTTCGTTCCCAATAAACAAGAATTCAATTGCGCCAAAACCCTTTTTTCGGTTAGTCCGGGGATAATCCTTTTTAATTCCCCGGCTAAACACCGGGGACTCCAACAACCATTTTCATCACGACAAGAGTGGTACGCCGCGAAAAAAACTTCTTCCGTCACGCCCAGCTGTCGAAAACTCCGCTTAATTTCCTTAATAAATCTAGCGGTGGCAAATAATGTGTCGTCCCAATCAAAAATTAAGGTTGTTTGATTTTTTTTCATCCCAGTTTTATAATCAAACGCGCCAGCCGGTCAGCGTCATGCCGAATCAGCGTTTTATGGCCGGCCACATCCGCGCCGATATATTTAAGTTTATTTTTCTTGTTTTCATTAACAGATAAAAGCATCTTTACCGGCGCTTCTTTCTCGCCGGCATACTTTTTTAATAATTTAGGCGGCAATTTACCGGTATTATAAATAATATAATCTAAAACATTTTTGCCTAAATATTTCTCAATAGCAGCCGCAAAATCAGAAACGGAAAAACCGTTGGTTTCCCCGTATTTAGTCATTAAATTGCAAATATATATATTTTTAGCCCGAGATTTTCTGATTGCCGCCACGATGCCGCCCACCAATAAATTCGGCAAAACACTCGTGTAAAGATCGCCTGGACCAATGATAATAATATCAGCTTCTTTAATTGCCTGCAGCGCCTTTTTGGTCGCCCGGGCATTTGGTTCCAGCCAAACTTCCTGAATAGCCAAATTGCCGTCGTGCTTAGGCACATCAATATTGGTCTCGCCTTTAATAATGTTTCCGTTTTCCAGCCGGGCGCATAAATTAGTTTTATCGGTAGTAACCGGAATAACCTGGCCGTCAATCGCCAAAATTTCCGACGCCCGCGCCACCGCCGCCTCGAAACTGCCAGTTATCTTTTCTAATGAGCTTAAAAGCAAATTGCCGAAAGGATGATTTTGCAAACCGCCATTTTGAAAACGATAATTAAATAAATCCCGCATCAGTTGGTCCGAATTAGAAAGTGCCACCAAACACCGCCGGATATCGCCCGGCGGCAAAACGCCCAGCTCATCCCTGAGGGTGCCGCTGGAACCACCGCTATCGGACATCGCCACAATAGCGGACAAATTTTTAGTCAGTTTTTTAAGGCCGGAAAGTACGGTAAAGGTCCCCGTGCCCCCGCCAATAACTACAATTTTTTTCATAAATTTATTCTACTGTCACTGATTTCGCTAAATTCCGCGGCTTATCAACATCACAACCACGTAAGACTGCGCACCAATAGGCGAATAGTTGCAACGGTACCACCGCTAAAATCGGTTCCAGCATTTCCAGCGTCTTGGGCAACCAAATAATATCTTTAGCTATTTTTTTTATTCCTTTGTCACCCTGCGTCGCCAGCGCGATAAGCGGCGCCGAACGTGATTTTAATTCCTGCAGATTGGAAATATTTTTTTCATAAACGCTGTTTTTGAGCGCGATGCCCAGCACCGGAAAATTTTTGTCTATCAGGGCGATCGGCCCGTGTTTCATCTCACCGGCGCCATAACCTTCGGCATGAATATAGGAAATTTCTTTTATTTTCAGCGCGCCCTCGCAGGCCACAGGCAAATTATATTTGCGACCGACCACTAAAAAATTATCATATTGGCAATATTTTTTGGCTAATTTTTTTATTTGTCCTGATTGGGCTAAAATCTTTTTTATCAGTTCGGGCAATTTTATCAACTCTTGAGCAATTTGCTGTCCGGCGACTAATGACATTTTCCTCTGCCGACCTAAAAATAGAGTCAACAGCGCCAAAATCGTCAGCTGTGAAGTAAAGGCCTTAGTGGAGGCCACGCCGATTTCCGGACCAATATGATTATACACTCCGGCATCAGTTTCGCGGGCGATAGTTGAACCAACGGTGTTAACAATACCTAAAACCAAGGCGCCCTTTTGTTTGGCTTCCCGCAAAGCAGCCAGCGTATCAGCAGTTTCACCCGATTGCGACAGACAAAGCACTGCAGTTTTTTTATCTATAACCGGCTGGCGATAACGAAATTCTGAAGCTAATTCCACCTCCACCGGCAGGCCGGCCTGCTCTTCCAGCATATACTCCCCCACTAATCCGGCTAGATAAGCCGTGCCGCAACCGACAATTATCAACCGCTCAATTTTTTTTAAATCTTCAGCGACCTTCTCCAAGCCGCCCAATTTAGCGGCGCCGTCTCTAGCGACAATCCGCCCGCGCATGGAATTCTCTAAGGCTTCCGGCTGCTCAAAAATTTCCTTGAGCATAAAATGAGCGAAACCTTTTTTCTGTGCCTTATCTACACCCCAGTCAATCGCCTGAAATTTTTTATTAACAACTTGATGCTCGCCATTTAAAATTTTGAAATCATTTTTATTAATGACGCCAATTTCGCCGTCTTCCAAATAAATGACTTTTTTAGTATGGGTGATCACCGCCGCCGCATCCGAAGCGACAATAAATTCATCTTGGCCAAGACCAATCAACAGCGGGCTGCTTTGTTTAGCGACCACAATTTTTTCCGGCTCAGCCGCGCTCATCACCGCTAAACCATAAGTGCCTTTTACTTTTTTCAAAGCCCGCGCCACCGCGCTTTCTAAGCTTATCCCTTTTTGCACCATCTCTTCCACCAAATGCGCCAACACTTCGCTGTCAGTTTCCGATTTGAATTTGTGGCCGCTTTTTATTAAATCTTTTTTCAGTTCTTGATAATTTTCAATAATGCCATTATGGACAATCCAAATCTGGCCGGAGCAATCGCTATGCGGATGGGAATTTTTGTCATTGGGCGCGCCATGAGTGGCCCAGCGAGTGTGGCCAATACCGACAGAGCCGCCCAATTCTTTGCCGGCAATTTTTTCTTTTAGTTTAGTAATCCGGCCAGCGGTTTTAAAACATTTTAGTCCTTTAACGGTGGCCACGACTAAACCGCAGCTGTCATAACCGCGGTATTCCAAGCGCCGCAGACCCTCCAAAATCACGGGCGCCGCCTGCTGTTTTCCAACATAACCGATTATTCCACACATAAAAATACGATATAAAAAAAATAATTGCCACTCTTCGGCTCATGGCCCCAGAATGACTAAATGTAAACCTATTTCATCATAATTCTGCCAAAAAATCAATCTTTACCGTTATTTCGCCTTGCTTAAAATAATTTTTAATAATAAAATAAAGATAGTACAAAAAATTGTTTTTTATAAAAAATCGAAACCGCCTTTTATCGGAAGGAGGAAAAAATGGCTTGCCAAAAACAAAATGCAGTAGTTATGGGAACTCCCGAAGAGGAAAAATTTTTTAAAATTCTGGCGTTAAAGGCAGAGAATGCAAACGCAAAAACCTGCCCCAATTGCCTCACGCCCAGCCCTCTTCGTTGTGAAAACTGCGGTGCCTGTGTCATCTGCCATATGAAGGCCGACGGCACTTGTGGGAAATGCCATGTGGCGATTAATTAAGCGGCCGCTAGCCGCTAAATATCAAAAAAGCCCTATTTTGAGATCCATCAAGGATTCGCAAAATAGGGCTTCGTTTTTTTATATCTCCACTTCTATCGGGCAATGGTCCGAACCTATAATTTCATTATAAATCTCGGCGCCTTTGAGTTTCGGCGCGAGCGCCGGCGAAACAAAAGCACAGTCAATACGCCAACCGATATTGCGGATGCGAGACTGCGAAAAATAATGCCACCAGGTATATTTTTTCTCGGTCGGATAAAAATACCGCCAGGAATCAACAAAACCTAATTTTACTAATTTATCCAGTTTCTCTCGCTCCGGCGGCGTGAACATTATGCTATTCTGATTTTCTTTTGGCCGCGCTAGATCAATTTCTTCCCGCGCGACATTGAAATCCCCAACAATCACCACCGGCTTCTTTTTTATTTTTCCCAAATACTCCAACAAATATTCATAAACTTCTAATTTATAATCCAACGCCTCTGCGGACTGACCGCCATTCGGCATATAGACATTAATTAAAATAAAATCCGGATATTCCAGTCGCAGTATCCGGCCTTCCTCGTCAAATTGTTTAAAACCAATTTTATTGATGACCTCCAGCGGCTGTTGCTTGGTATAAGCCGCCACACCGCTATAGCCCGGCCGCTGGGCTGGGTTAAAATAAGAAAAATAGCCAGCCGGATTTTTAAGCTCCGCTGGAATCTTATCCTCCGTTGCCTTAATTTCTTGAAGACAAACCACATCTCCCCCGCTTTTCTCTAACCACCCCAAAAACCCCTTTCCATTTATCGCTCGGATGCCGTTGATGTTCCAAGAAATTATTTTCATTTTAAATTATTTTCTATATAAAACCGTTCAATTAAAATTGGCAATTCTTTTTTACTTTTATCACCCAATTTAATTTTTTCTATCAAGTCATTCGGTTTTAACCAAAAAAAATCGCAAAAATCTTCCTTGTTATAATCAGGCGCCTCATCGCTCTTTATTTCATACACTTTCATAAAGTGTACACCATCCTCAGGCCCGAGAGAACCCAACAAGCGTATTCTTATTTTCTCGATATCAATATTTAATTCTTCTCTCGCCTCGCGTTTTAGCGCCTCTTCGTATGTCTCGCCGCTGGATACATGCCCGCCGATACTCATATCTAAACACGAGGGGAAAAATTCTTTATCAACTTGCCGCCTAGGAATCCAAAGTTCGCCTTTTGAATTAATAATGAAAGCGTTAATCACCCGTAAATTTTTTAATCCTTGCCGCCGCGCCTCCATCGTCGACATCCGACCAATAACTTTATCATTTTCGTCTACCAAATCAGAATATTCTTCTTGATCATTTAGATCATTTAACATATCTTTTAGATCACTATATTCACCAATCTCCCTTTGACGAATATAATTTTCTTCGGCTCTTTGCCCGCCAGCCATTTTATTATAACGTCATCGGATAACGTTAATTTTTTGGCTTCATCTTCGGAAATATCGGCTGGCACAGATAAGACCGCACGGACTTTGCCGTTAATTTGCACCGGCAAACTAATGATTTCGTCTTTAATTAAATTCACGTCGTACTCCGGCCACTTTTCAGTAAAAATACTTTTATCATATCCTATCTGATTCCATAATTCTTCAGCCATATGCGGCGCGAAAGGACTCAAAATAATTAATAATTTTTCTAGATCTTCTTTCGCCACCGCCTCTTCCCCGCTCATCTCGTTAACCAAAATCATCAACGCGCTAATTGCGGTATTAAATTTCAATGCCTCAATATCTTCGCCGACTTTCTTGATGGTTTTATGGAGAAGAGAATTTATTGCCTGAGCTTGTCGAAGGCTATCATCACCCTTCGACTTCATCTCACTTCGCTCGACTCCGCTCAGAGAATAGTCTTTTTTACTAACATGCTCCGATATTTTCCACACCTTCTCTAAAAACCTTTTTACCCCCACAATCCCCTTCGTATTCCACGGCTTGGCATCCTCTAACGGTCCCATAAACATTTCAAACATCCGCAGCGCGTCAGCGCCGAATTCTTTGACGACCGAATCCGGATTAATCACATTACCAAGCGATTTCGACATTTTCCGACCATCCTCCGCTAAAATTATGCCCTGATGGCGGAGTTTCGCGAACGGCTCGTCAAACTCAATATAGCCCAAATTATGTAACACTTTCGTAAAAAACCGCGAGTATAAAAGATGCAGCACCGTATGCTCCGCTCCCCCAAGATACAAATCTACAGGCAGCCATTTACGAGTAAGCTCCGGGTCAAAAGCAACTTGCCCTGAGCGAGCGGAGCGAGCCGAAGGGTACCTATAGTAATACCAGGATGAACAAACAAAAGTATCCATGGTATCCGCTTCCCGCCGCGCTCGGCCGCCGCAAACCGGACATTTTACGTTCTGGAATTTCTTTGATCGTTTCAGCGGCGATTCGCCCGTCGGCATAAAATCAACGTCATCAGATAATTTCACCGGCAAATCTTTTTCCGGCACGGGTATTTCACCGGGATGTAAAACGTCGGGCGTTAAAATACTATTTAAAATCACCTCAGATCGGTCGCAATCAAAATGTGGCGCGGGCGCAATCGTCTCCACCAAAACCGCATCCAGCTCCCTGCTGATTATGTTCGTGTGTTCAGCCGGCACGATATGATCTTCAAGATCAGCTAGAACAACAATTTCCTTAACATTCTTTTTTATCTTTTTAAAATCAAACTGCCAGTCACAATATTTATCTAAGGCTGGCCGGGGCTTGTTATCTTTCAAATCAGTGTTAAGCGGCGGCGCCATCATAATTAACTTTCTCGCCTTTATTTTACCTTCGCCCAAAAGCTTCATCGCTAAAACGCCACCCAAGCTGTGCGTCGCAATAATTGTCTGCTCATCAATTTCATAATTATCCAAAACGAATTTTATCTGCTCATCTAATTTCGGCGTTTCGCCGCCCGGCAAATCCGGCACAGCCGCCTCAAACCCTTTTTTTTCAAGCTCGGCTTTCAGCCACGGCCAAAAATCACCTTTAGAGCTGCCTCCGTAGCAATGTAGAAACAGAAATTTAGGTTTCCGCTTCGCACACTCATCGCAATAAATTATCGGAATCGGCGCACCCCAATAACGCTGGCGAGAAACAAGCCAATCGCGCATTTTATAATTTGTTTTTTTATCACCTATTCCTTCTTTTTCCAGCCACTGTGTTAATTTTTTCCTTGCCTCTGCTGACGTTAAACCAATATATTCACCGGAATTCATTAAAATACCGTCATCGGTATAAGCTTTATCCTTGTCATCTCGAGCGCTAGCGAGAGATCTCTCGGCTTGTCCGAGATCGTTGCCCGCATTCGCGGGAGATTTCTCGTCCTTCGGACTCGAAATGACATTTTTATTTGGTTTTATAACTTCTTTTATCGGTAATTTATATTTCTTCGCGAATTCAAAATCCCGCTGGTCGTGCGCCGGCACCGCCATCACCGCGCCGGTACCATAATGGCCAAGCACGAAATCAGATACAAACACCGGAATATTCTCATGGGTAAACGGATTTTTCACTTTCATGCCTTTTAATTCCACGCCGGTTTTTTCTTTGGTTTCCGAAATCCGCTGCAGTTCAGATTTTTTCTTAGCCTCATTAAGATATTTTTCCACTTCCGGCCAATTAGTGATTTGCGTTTTTAATTGCTGTATTAAAGTATGTTCCGGCGCAATCAGCGCGAAAGTCATGCCAAAAACCGTATCCAATCGAGTTGTATAAACTTCTAATTTTTTATCTGTTCCAACAATTTCCATCTTGAACTGCGCCCCTTCGCTCTTCCCAATCCAATTCCGCTGCCCGGCTTTGGTGCTCTCCGGCCAGTCAATTTTATCCAAACCGGATAATAAACCGCTGGTATTATCTTTATCCTCAATGAAATCCGCGATCCTAAAAAACCACTGCTCCAAATCTTTTTGTCTAACCGGATGGCCGCAACGTTCGCATACTCCCCCTTCGGCCTGCTCATTAGCCAGCACCGTTTGGCAATCATCGCACCAATTAACTTTCGCCTTGGCTTTATAGGCCAAACCATTTTTATAAAGCAGCAGAAAGAACCACTGCGTCCATTTATAATATTCTGGGTCAGAAGAGTTAACTTCCCGCGACCAATCATAAGAAAAGCCCATCATGCCCATTTGCTTTTTGAAAGTCGCAATCGCTTTTTTAGTAGTGATGGCTGGATGAATTTTTGTTTTAATAGCGTAATTTTCCGCCGGCAAACCAAAAGCGTCCCAGCCCTGCGGATGGAGCACATTCTTGCCTCTGAGGCGCCAATAACGAGAAATAATATCCGTTGCCGTGTATGATTCCACATGCCCGCAATGCAACCCGTCACCGGAAGGATACGGGAACATATCCAAAATATACTTTTTAGTCCTGAGCCGGTCGAAGGATTTCTTTTCGGCCTCACTTTCATCATCAGCCGCAAAAAGTTCCGGATGTTTCTTCCAATATTTCTGCCACTTAACTTCTATTTTTTTATGGTCGTATTTTTTCATAAACAATAAATCTCCCCTCCGCCCCTCCTTTAGGAGGGGAACTTTTTTTACTCCCTCCCTTTAGGGAGGGCTGGGGAGGATTTTATTTAACTCTACCCCTTTTTTGCTTTTTTTTCAAATAAAGATTATTCTATTATTAAACTGACGTAATATCAACCCAAATAAAAAAGGAGGATCCCGTGTTCTTAAAATTGTGCGAAAAATTTTTATTGTTCGGCATAAAGCCATCGTGGGGAAATTATGAAGAAAAACCCCTGCAGGTCCTAAAAATATTTGGCACACAATTAGCCAAAGGGACAATAACTGGAAGTATCGCCTTGCTCGTCCTTCTTACCATCTTGCCCGCACCTATATCTCTTATTGTGGGCATCGTGATAACAGGCGGTACTCTCATCGGATGGCTATTCATTATTGATTAAGATTAAACACTGAACAATGATGTATGGGCATCCCTTAAAGATGCCCTTTTTTTTAAGCCCAAAGCGTGCTATTATGCTTATATAAAATTTTGGCTGTTGCTCCCTCCTTTAACAAAGGAGGGGTGGGGTGGATTTAAAATTCGTACACACACAATTATAAAACACTACTAAATATCTTAAATCCCCCTTTGTCCCCCTTTAAAAAGGGGGAAATAATCATGAGAAAAACATTTTTTACTATTATATTATTAGCCATTCTTACCTTTTCCGCCTTGCCTGTTTATGCCGCCGAGACCGCCTGCGCGACCGGCCTGCAATCGCTCAATCTGACGACTTGGGCAGTGGTTTGCGGTGCGGGGCTGGACGCGATTAATCCTTGCGAATTCGCCATTTTAATTTTACTGATGGCGTCTCTCCTAGCCGCCGAAGCTGACCGCAAAAAGGCCCTGCGCGTTGGCTTGGCTTTTATCGCCGCAATTTTCACCGCCTATTTTTTAATGGGCGTCGGCCTCTTGGAATTTTTACGCGTTTATACGCTGTCTATTTCCGGTTATTTTTACAAAGGGGTGGGCATCCTAGCTATTATTATCGGCTTATTTAACATCAAAGATTATTTCTGGTACGGTGGCGGCGGCTTTATTATGGAAGTGCCCCAGCGCTGGCGGCCAAAAATGAAAGGCTTGATCCGCGGCGTCACGAATCCCTTCGGTGCTTTCGCCGTCGGTCTCTTGGTCAGCTTGTTTTTATTACCCTGCACCTCCGGCCCCTATGTCGTTATTCTCGGTCTCCTGGCCGCCAAAACCACTTTCATTAAAGCGTTTTTATATTTGATTTTATATAATTTAATTTTTATTTTACCGATGGCGGCGATTGTCTTGGCGATTTATTATGGCCTGTCGCCCGAACGTGCCGAAAACTGGCGGCAAAAAAAACTCCGACTGCTACATTTAATCGCCGGAGTAATCCTGATTGCTTTGGGGGTTGTAATTTTAGGAGGCTGGATTTAAACAATCAAAATTGTTCTTAAAACCAAATTAATAAGGAGGCTGTCGTGAAAGAGTTATTTTATAGATTTCTTTACTGCGGAACTATCGTTCTCATCCACACACTCTGGAGAATAATAATCAGCGCTGTTCTTTCTATAATTCTCTACGGGATTTTCTCTTTATTTGTTTTTCTGAAGATAACACCTGATTGGATAGAGGCAACCGAATCAATTCTTTTCATGTTAATCATCAATTACTATCTGACCGAGGGAAAAAACCATAAAACGCGCTGGCCATATTTTTTTTCGGTAAACGCCGCTATAGTGATTATTGTTGTTTTCAGTCTAATAACTTCAATTGAGAATATAACAAAAGCGGCCATTGCCGCCATTTTAATTGTAACTAGCTGGACTGGTTTTGACTTAATAAACAGAGATTCAACCACGGGCCCTTAACGGCCCTTTTTATTTCTCCAATTGCCTCCTATACTTTCTCCTCTTCAGCAAACTAGCCCGATCCAAAACCGTCTTACCTTTTAAATGGTCAGTCTCATGGCAAATCGCCCGCGCCAATAAATCTTGTGCTTTTAAACTTCGCTGCTCCCCTCTTCTGTCTTTATATTCCACCTCAATTGCTTGAGGTCTTTTTATTCCCTCAAAATCCATGCCCGGAAAACTCAAACAGCCCTCAGCGCTGATTTGCTTGCCTTTTTTACTGATGATTTTCGGGTTGATTAAAACTTTCAAACCATCGCCGGCGTCCACTGTGATAATTTGCTGCGCCGCGCCAACCTGATTAGCCGCGAGACCCACCCCCTGGCCCGCGTACATTGTTTCCACCATATCATCAACCAGCTTTTTAATGGCATCATCAATCAGGCCAACTGGTTTGGCTTTAGTTTTTAATATCTTATCCGGATAAATTTTTATTTTTAAGATCATATATTAAATAATTTTTTGGCATTTTTAGTTGTCTGCTCCGCCACTTCTTCAAAAGCTATGCCGCGCAAATCGGCGATTTTTTGCGCCACATATTTAACATAGGCCGGTTCGTTTCTTTTACCGCGAAATGGCATCGGCGTCAAATACGGACAATCAGTTTCCACCAATAACCGATTAAGCGGCGCTTCGCGCACCACCCGGTCATAATCGCGCGCAAAAGTAATAATGCCGTTAAAACCAAGATAAAAACCCATCGCCAAATATTCTTCGGCTTGCGACCAGCGACCAGAAAAAGAATGGATAACGCCAGAAATCGCTGATGGCTTATCACTAACAACTAATCGCAAGATTTCAATTACATCATCATGCGCTTCACGACAATGAACGATTAATGGCTTACCTAATTCTATGGCTAAGTTAATTTGTTGCCTAAAGACCGCTTTTTGTTTTTCCTTAATTCTTAATTCATCGTTCATAATACCATCATAATGATAGTCCAGTCCCGCTTCCCCGATAGCGATAACCTTATCATTTTGCGCCAGCACTTTATATTTGTCATAATCAAACTCCTCCGGCCGATTTTCAATCGCCTCATTAACATCAACGCTATTTTTCATCTCCTGTTTAAGTAGATGAAACGGGTGCAAGCCGACAGCCGCGAAAACCCCGCCCGGATATTTTTCGGCATACTCAATCGCCCGTGCCGATGTTTCATACTGCGAACCGACATTAATCAGCCAAACATTATCGCTTAGCGCCCGCCTAATCGCTTCATCGCCATCGTTCTTAAAGGCGTTAAAATTAATATGAGCATGGGTATCAATTAACATGAATCATCAAAAAATCTTAATTTAACCTCACGTCTGATCAGTTTGATTAAAATAATATTTCAAACTTTCTAGAAAATATTTTGTCCCGCTTATATAATCTCCCTGCCCTGAGCCAATATGGGATCTTATCACACCCCGCAGATTAAAATTTAACCAGTTGAATTTGTCTATATGCGATATAATATACCAGGTATTTTTTCCTTCAAAAATTCTGATGTGTAATCGGGAACGCCCCGGCGCAAAACGTTTCCCTAAAAATATAGCCAAACCTCTATTAAATCGCCGTAAAAATTTAATCAATAAATTCCAGCCGGGAATATAATAACCATTAACATTAACAGCGGCATCCCAGTCGCAATCGTGATTTTTGGAAAAGAGAACATGAAGATTATAGCCTAAGTCAGAAAGGACTTTTTCAATATATTTCTTTTCAATTTTTTCATCGCTTGGCCGGCTGATAGCAATAATTGTTTCCACGGGTTCGTCAGGCAGCTCATGCTCCGCCATTTTTTCATAGGCGCCTCCGTCTTTCTTTTCTCGGCAATAATCAGCAATATCTTTTTTGCTGACTTCTTCAATCTTAACTCTGATCTTGATTCTTTCCGGACTTGGCCTTAAGTCCTGTAAGAGTTGTCCTAAGAGCGGCGCTATTTTATGTAAATGCAACCGATGTTTATGGGTTTTATTTTTCATAATATCAATGGTAGCCCTTAGAAGCCTTGATTGGAACCAACTCATCCAAGAATTAAGGATTTGGCAAGAGTTAAAAAGCATCCGGACTTTATTTAAATGATAACCTCTTAGCAGTTTAATTTCAAATAATTTAATAAAAATTAGCATTTTTTGGCTTAATTGAGCGGAGAAAATTTAATTGTAAATTAATATTTAATGTGTTATAATTAATTAAATAGGAATCAATAAATACGCGGCCATGGTCGTAACCACGTATTAATTCTAAAAAATTTAACAAGTAATAAATAATTTATTAAATATAAAATATATGGACTCATATAATTCTCCCTCTACTAAGCCACTATATCGCGGCACGCAAATTGTTTGGTATATTGCGGGTCTCCTTGAAGTGCTATTGGCGTTTCGTTTTGTTTTAAAGCTACTGGCCGCTAACCCTTCAGCCGGTTTTAGCAGCTTTATCTACGGCATCAGCTATCCTTTTGCCGCGCCGTTTCTCAGCGTCTTTCGCGCTACGAAAGTCGAAGGCAGTATTTTTGAATGGACCACGCTTTTGGCTATGTTTGTCTACTTGCTGATTGCTTGGGGTATTGTCAAACTGTTTTTTATGAGCAAAACGGTGTCTACGCCAGAAGCGGCGAATAAATTAGATAGCGAAAATAAGTAATTCTTGTTAATAATTAAAAAAATATATGGATATTATTTTTTGGATTATATTTGGAGGCTTGGCTGGCTGGGTCGCGTCTCTAATCATGAAAACCGACGGACAACAAGGCATTATATTAAACATTATTGTCGGCATCATCGGCGCAGTAGTCGGCGGTTGGATTATGAGCTTAATCGGTAAAAGTGGCGTAAGCGGTTTTAATTTATACAGTTTTTTGGTGGCGTTACTCGGAGCGGTAGTTCTTATCTGGATTGTCAAAGCCATTCGGCATTAAAAATTAGAATGATACAGATAAAAAAATCCCTTATCATTTGATAGGGATTTTTTTATCTCGCTTTATAAAACAATTTTTGTTATCGGTTATTTTAACGCGTAGCCCTACGGGGAATCGAACCCCGATTAATGGCTTGAAAAGCCAGTGTCCTGACCGTTAGACGATAGGGCCGGAATAAAATTTTCAATTATCAATTTTCAAAAAAACCCAAATTCTAAATTCCAATAAATACTAACAAAAAAAACATAATTTGGCAAATTATATAAGGATTGAAAAAAGAAGTCAAATGAGGTAGGATGATAAACAATCATGCGAATCTTAGCCATAGAAACATCCTGTGATGATACAGGTATCGCTGTTTTAGAAGTTTTATCAAATGGCCAACAAAAACTGCTGGCGAATTTGGTGTCTTCGCAAATCGAAATCCACGCCCCTTGGGGCGGCGTGGTGCCGACGCTGGCGAAGCGGGAACATCAGCGCCATTTGACGCCGCTTTTAAAACAAGCTCTGTTAAAAAGCAAGCTGCTCAAAATCAATAACCGACAATCAAAAATCAACGATAAAAATCTTGAATCCATTCTTGACCGCGAAACTGAGCTAGCGAAACAATTGATTCCCTTCTTGCAAAAATATCAGCAACCAGACATTGATTATATCGCCGTGACCATTGGCCCGGGTTTGGAGCCGGCACTTTGGGTCGGTGTCAATTTTGCCCGCGCCCTATCATCTCTATGGAACATACCGATAATTCCTATAAATCATATTGAGGGCCATATTGCCGCGGCATTTTTTCACGCTTCGCGTGACCAGGCGAAGCCTAGCCCTACTCTTGCCCTCATTGTCTCCGGCGGGCACACGCAATTAATCATAATTAAAAAATTCGGACAATACGAAATTATCGGCGAAACGCGCGATGACGCAGCCGGCGAAGCGTTTGACAAAGTAGCTAAAATGTTAAATCTCGGTTATCCCGGCGGTCCTATTATTGCTAAACTCGCAACACATCATCCCAATTCCATAATCACTCTCCCCCGCCCCATGCTCCATTCCCCTGATTTTGATTTCTCTTTCTCCGGCCTCAAAACTGCCGCTCTATATTTAATTAAAAAATTGACGCCGGCGCAAATCAAAAAATTAACGCCGGCGATCGCCGCAGAATTTCAACAAGCGGTCATTGATGTTTTAATTGCCAAGACCATCAAAGCAGCGCGGCAATACAAAGTAAAGACAATTTTACTCGGCGGCGGCGTAGCGGCTAATGAAGCTTTGCGCCAAACACTTCGCGCTACGTGCGATCACGCGAAACACGACAAAATAAAAATACTTTTGCCAAGTAAAAAAATGTGCGCTGACAATGCCGCAATGATTGCTTTTGCCGCCGCAGAAAAATTTTCACAGACTAAAAAGCCCAAAACCGCTGCTTGGCGGAAACTTCGAGCCGAGGCAAATTTACGGGTCTAATATTGTTTATACTTGCCTCTTCCTGCCTTTTTACAGGCCCCACCTATGGCAGGGCTTTTTTCTTTAACTTAAAATCTGTTATAATATAAATATAATGCCAATCGCCGATTATTTTATCTACGCAATTTTGGGTTTAGCGCCCAGTTTAATTTGGTTGCTTTTCTATTTGCATAAAGACAATCGGCCCGAACCAAAAAAAATCGTCCTGCAGGTTTTCTTGTTGGGCGCGCTGATGGGCCCGGTCGCGATTTTATTGCAGCTAATTTCCCGCTGGGCCTGCTCTCCCACCACTGACTGGGCTTTATTCGTTAACACGCTTGGCCAAAACGACAACCGCTTTTTTTTAAATATAATCATCTTCGCGCCGCTCACCGAAGAATTTTTAAAATTTATTGTTGTCCGTTGGCGCGTGCTGAAAAATCCGGCTTTTGACGAACCGTTTGACGCCATGCTATATTTAATAATAAGCGCGCTCGGTTTTGCGGCAGTGGAAAATTTACTTTACATTTTTTTAATGCCGGAATTAACACTCAGTAATGCGCTTTCGCAAACACTGGCTAGATTCCTAAGCGCCACATTCCTCCATACCTTGGCTTCTGGAATTTTAGGTTTTTTCCTGGCTATTTCTTGGCTGAAATTTAAAGAAAGAAAAATTATTTTTGCCGGCGGTTTCATCTTAGTAACGGTCATCCATGGATTCTATAACTATCTGGCTTGGCTGATTGATGCCAACGGATTTTATTCCTTCGGCCTCATGGCGCTAATCGTCACTCTCGGCGGCGTCGTCCACTGGCAACTGCACGACTTGAAAAATAAATCGTCTGTTTGTAAAATATGAATATATAAATATATAAATAAAAATCCTCGGCGGATTTTACACAAACTTATCGTCATCGCGATAAGTTTCTGGAGGGGCCCGCTCAGCGATTCAACTATGAATAAAAAACCATCTTTTCTAGAACGCCTCACCGGTGCCCTGCAAGAAGAAGATGAAACTGACTTCGAACAACCAGAAGAAAAACCAATGATTAAAACCATCCAGAATAATGAACCGCCTAAAATTAAACCCATGATGCCTAATAACCCTAAACCAAAACCTAAAAAAATAATTCTGCCGCCGGAAGAAAAAAACAGCGATACGGAAGAATGGCTGCCGGAATCCGAAGGCCAGCTGACGATTGATGTCTATCAGACGCCGCAGGACATTATCATTAAATCCACCATCGCCGGCGTCAGCCCGGAAGATTTAGATATTACTATCACTAATGACATGGTCACGATTAAAGGCAAGCGCGAAAAAGACGAAGAAATTAGAACCGACGACTATTACTATCAAGAATGCTATTGGGGTGCGTTTTCCCGTTCGGTAATTTTACCAGTCGATGTCGAAGCGGAAAAAGCCGAAGCCGGCATGAAAAACGGCATCCTGACTATCCGCCTGCCGAAAGTAGAAAAAGTTAAAACAAAAAAAATCAGGGTAGCGGCAAATTAAAAAATCAGTTATCATGTCAGACTATCCCAACAACCCCCATCTTTTTTAAAAAGATGGGGGTTGTTTTATCTGTTTTTTATAGTATTATCAATTTATGGATATTATGAAATCAAAAAGAATTATTATCCCGGCGATAACCGCCTTTTTTCTCTTGGCGGCGATTGGTTCGTGGGAAGTTTTTATGAAAAACCGGCTGGCTTATGGCGCCATCATCGGCGGTCTTGAATTAGGCGGCCTGTCAATCAGCCAAGCGGAAAAAATATTAAATGAAAAATTAAGCCAATACGAAATAGCGGATTTAACATTTTTAAACCGCGCCGACACCGATAATCCCGACAGTGAAAATAAGGAAAAATCTTATTCAAGCAATCCGGCGATCTTGGGCATAAAATTTGATATCAACGGAACGCTGACCGAATCGGCCGGCCCATTCTGGACTAAATCAGCCTTAATAAAACAGATTGAGACGTTAATTTTATCAAAAGAAATACCGCTAAAATTTTCTTTTAATGAAGAACGGCTGAATAATTTTTTTGATGAAATTTCCCAAACTCCAGCCGAACCGCCCCAAAACGCGTTTTTTAATTACGACAGCGAAAAAAAAGAACTAACGGTTATTGATGGTCACAGCGGCATCGCGGCAAAAAAAGAAAAATTCATCGCCAACCTGACAGCTAATTTAAGCCGCTTTAAAAACGAAACTATTATTTTAGAATTTAGCGAGCAGGCGCCGACTGTTATAGTCGCTGATTTGTCGGCCATTAAGCCGGCAGCGGAAAAAATAATCAGCCAGACGCCATTTACCATCAAAGCCGGCAATTGGCAGGATAAACTTGACGCGCCAACTATTGCGCCCTGGCTCACCGCTTCCCTTCCAATTGACAGCAACAGCGAAATAAAATTAGCTTTTGATAAAAAAAGAATCAAAGTCTTCTTAGAAAACATTGCTCCTCAAGTTAATCAGGAGCCAATTAATGCCAAACTGGTCTGGGCCGAAGGCAAAATAAATTCTTTTTCTATTTCTCAAGACGGCCGTAAAATAGAGATTGAAGCCAGTGTGGATAAAATTATCAGCGCTATTACAGCCGGCCAGACAGAAATAGAATTGGCTTATGATACTATCCCACCCAAAATAACCTCCGATAAAATAGACATGCTGGGCCTCACCACTTTGCTCGGCCAGGGCGAATCAAATTTCGTCGGCTCGCCGGCCAACCGCAAACACAATATTGCCGTCGGCGCCGCTAAACTTAACGGCTTGCTGATCGAACCGGGCGAAGAGTTTTCTTTTGTCCAAAGTATCGGCGAGATTGACGGCACAACCGGTTATCTATTAGAATTAGTCATTAAAGTCGGCAAAACAATTCCTGAATACGGCGGCGGCATCTGCCAGGTTTCCACTACGCTTTTTCGCGCCGCCGTTAATTCCGGCTTGAAAATAACCGCCCGCTCCCCCCATGCCATCCCCATCCGCTATTACAATCCCCCGGGCTTTGATGCCACAATTTATCCGCCGAAGCCAGATTTAAAATTTATCAATGATACGGAAAATAATATCTTGTTGCAATCAAAAATTATCGGCACCAAACTGATTTTTGAAATTTATGGCACCAGCGACGGCCGGCAAGTAAAAATTATCGGACCAAAAACATTATCATCAAATCCCGATGGTTCAATGAAAACAATTTTAACCCAGCAGATTTGGCGTGACGGGACACTGGCGCGGGAAGCTATTTTTCGCTCTAGCTACAAATCACCCAGCCTATATCCGATAATCACCGCCAGCCCGACGCCTTCCCCAACGCCAACCGCTAGCGTCACGCCGAGTCCGAGCGCCACGCCATCAACAACCCCCTCCGCCACGCCAAGCCCGACGCCTTCTTTATAATTAAATACGCCGAGGTGGTGGAACTGGCAGACACACTGGCCTTAGAAGTCAGCGGGGCAACCCATGCGAGTTCGAATCTCGCCCTCGGCACAATTATTCCTCCTTTTTTCAAAAGGGGTTCACCTCCGCCAATTGGTGGACGGCAAAAGGAGAAATTTAAAAATTTCGGAGCGTAGTATAATGGTAGTACGCCTGCTTTGGGAGCAGGTATTCCGAGTTCGACTCTCGGCGCTCCGACAATACTAGCTTATGGCATATGGCTTATATAAATAAACTATTAGCAATATGCCATTGGCTATCAGCCATTCGGCGGGTATCGTATAGTGGCAATACCTCAGCTTTCCAAGCTGATGCGAGGGGTTCGACTCCCCTTACCCGCTCATAAAAAAATGAAGAATTATTTAATCCATGTCCACCCTTGATCTTATTTCTCAATTCGGCGTTAGCATCCTGGGCGCCACAGCAATAGTCTTGGTTGCCAAAAAAAATAAGTGGGGATTCGTCCTCGGCGCCCTCTCTCAACCCTTTTGGTTTATAACTTCTTTTATAAATGAGCAGTGGGGTGTCTTTATCGTCTCCTTTATCTTTGCCGCCAGCTGGCTGCTAGGAATTTATGAGTGGTTTTTCAAAAAAGATAAGGGGAAATAGCCCCGACTGCTGGAAAACGCCTTGGTCAGACTTTTTTGCCAAACCTTGACTTGACAACTCCCATTTGCTATACTCTAAACATACCCCAAAAGAGGGGCTTTTTTATTGGCTAAAGAATAATATAAGGACAAAGCCAAAAACGGCAATTATGGCTTAAATAAGCCATAAAGCCACAATTATGAACAAATTAACCAAAAAACTGAATAAAACCCTGCATTCAATGAAATTGCAGCACGTGACCAGCTATCTTATTTTAGCGACTTTTTGTTTAAACTTGTTTCTGCCTAAATTACCTTTAGCTTCAGCTGAAGACAGAAATGCCAGCGACTCTAATTTAATCGCTTTAGCGGACAACCAAAATCCCAATTTTGTGTCAACCGATTCTGAAGAAAACTTAACTGATGAGGATATATCTGTTGAAGCGCCTTGTACGCCAGGCGTCGATTGCCCGGAGGACTTAGTCATTAAAATGCCTAACGTCCAAAATGGTTATCAAAATGAGGCGATTGATCCTTTTATCCCTCAAGGAGTTAAAGAAGTAAGAACAGTTATTGTGACCGCTTACTCCAGCACGCCCGACCAAACCGATGATTCGCCTTTTATCACCGCTAATGGTACTTTCGTTCGTGATGGTATCGTAGCCTGTAACTTCTTGCCTTTCGGCGCTAAAGTCCGCTTTCCGGATTTCTCCGGCGACAAAATTTACACGGTCACCGACCGCATGGCTTTAAAAAATAGCCATAAGGTAGATATCTGGATGGAATCGCGTTCACTGGCCTTGCAATTCGGCGTGAAAAAACTAGTGGTTGAGATATTGGAATAAAACGTATAAATTTAATAAATTTGGATTTACGGGCTAAAATAAAAATGTCCGTAAATAGAAAACCCCCGGCTCTTTATGAGCGCAGGGGGTTTTTAGTTATTAAAAAAGGTGTCAGGTACTTTTTAAAAAAGTACCTGACACCTAAAAATTTCCCAATAAAATATACTTACCCCACTCCTCCGCGCGTGGGGTGTCTTTATTTACCGTAATCGCTCGCTGTAAGGGTTCCCAATGTAGGAAAAATGTTTAGTAATAGCCCAGTCATAACTATGGGTGAGATTAAAAACCTTTTTGGCCAAAAAAAACCGAGCGGCCAGATTTATATCCCCTGTGCTTTTCAACTCGGTAATAACCCATCCATAATCGATTGGATCGGTTAATACAACTACATCCTGGTAATTCTTGGCCGCTGCTCGCAACATAGCCGGACCCCCAATATCGATATTCTCGATGGCCTCTTCCAGGGTACATCCTGGTTTGGCCACCGTTTTCTCAAAGGCGTAAAGATTGACGACTAATATGCTGACTGGTTCAATCCCATGAGCCGCCATCTCTTGTTGGTGTTTCGGATTATCCGACCTTCCCAATAACCCACCATGGATTTTTGGCTGAAGGGTTTTAACCCGGCCGTCCAAAATCTCCGGAAAACCCGTGTAGGCCGACACTTCAGTCACCGGTACGCCCGCTGCGCTTATGACCTTAGCCGTCCCCCCGGTAGACAAAATTTCAAATCCTAGACCCACCAGCTCCTTAGCCAACTCAACAATCCCTGTCTTATCCGTAACACTAATCAACGCCCGTTTTTTACCGTCCATAATCTCCTCCTTCTTTTTTCGGTTAAAGATTGAAAAATTATTTAACTAAAAATAAAGATTTTGTTTCTAAATCCAAGACACTGGCTTCTCCCTTTTGAAGGAAAACATGATTGTTAAGAGAAAATCCTAATGTCTTTTTAGCAAAAGATATTGGCAAGGAAACATTTTCCATATGCGTGACAACAATAAGATTGTCAGCCCTGTCTCCCCGGGAATTTACCAGTTCTAAAATCTTTTTTCCGTCCGGCGGCCGACGCGATTCAACCCATAAAACATCATGCTCCTCATAAGTGGTACTAAAAGCAGCGGACAAAACCTCAGCGCTCTCCTTTGCTCGCCTTGCGGTTGAAGTGATAATAAAAACCGACTCTCCGACAATTGATTTAAGTTTTTCAACTAAATCTTCCATCTGCTTACGGCCAATATCACTCAGGCCCCAGCTGCCATATAAAATATAATGACCATGCCTGACTGTAATTAATTTTTTCATACCGTCCTCCTTATTAAATTTTAATAGAACTACCCTTAGTGCCGCGGGCGAGAATCGAACTCGCATGACCTTTCGGTCGAGGGATTTTAAGTCCCTTGTGTCTGCCTGTTCCACCACCGCGGCGAAAAGATTGAGGCCAGAGGGAGAATTGAACTCCCGAATAGGGGTTTTGCAGACCCCCGCCTTACCACTTGGCTATCTGGCCTTGTCTTAACTTAGAACTGCCACGCTTTCATTATAAATTATACTTCTAATTTTTTCCATAATCGCTTCCGGCGTTTCCTGGCTGGTGAAACCGGCGGATAACCTTAAACCTCGGCCACCAAAAAATGATGCTACCCGAGCCACATCCACTCCCCTCTCCTGTTGACTGCGCAAGCTAACTTTTATCACGCCCGGTTCTTTTTCTATCATGAGCGCCGACATTTTGGCCTCAGGCACTGTGCTCAATAAATGCGGCAAGCCGGAAAAATTGGCGATCTCCTTGCTTGAATCGGAAAAATTACTATAAGGGATAAAAGAGAAAACCACCCCAGCCTGCTCATCAAAATAGGTTCTGTTTAAACCCATCGCCCAAAATTTCAAAACATTGGGCAAATCATTCTGATCGACATATTTGACTATTTTATTCAGCGGCGCTCCTTTGAGCAATAATTCACCGGCAATTTTTAAAGTTGTTTCACCGGTATTGGAATGACGGAAACCGCCGGTGTCTTCATAAATGCCGGCCAGCAGACAAGTCGCTAAATCTTTGTCAACTTTAATTTCCAAATAATTTAAAAAATGATAAAGTATCTCGCAGGTTGAAGAAATATTTTCATCAATGATCAGAAAGCCGCGCTGGTCGCTGGCCGTATGGTGGTCAAAAGTTAAAAAAGGTATGCCGGCGATTTTTTCTTCATCCAGCCCCAAACGGTTAAAACTGCCGTAATCCACGCCGATAATTAAATCAACACCGTCATAATCAACTGTTTCTTTTATAGCCGCTACTCCCGGCAGAAACTTTAAATAATCAGGCACGCCATCAATATTATAAAGCGCAGCTTCTCTGTTTAAATTCTCCGCGATGCGCTTAACCGCCAGCGTGGCGCCGATAGCGTCCGGATCAGGATGAGCATGGCTGGCGATTAAAATTTTGCCGGCGTGCTGAATTAAATTTTTAGCTTGATTGAACGTTTCCGAGAACATATTATTCCTCCTCTTTTACCCTAGCTATCGCTTCCTCAATTTTTTGCCCCTCTTCCTCGGTGTTATCCCAGACAAACCTGATTTTTGGCACCGGCCGCATATTGAGGCGCTTATTAAGCAATTGCTGAATGTCGAAGATACTCGAAGCTAACTTTCTAGACACCCAATCACCCTGCGCTGTCGGATAAACGCTGTAAATAACATTGGCGTGTAAACCGTCCGGTGAAACCCGCGCGTCCAAAACTGTAACCAGCGTCTTAGCGCCAAAATCCTCGTCAAAAATTATCTTGGCAATTTCGTGCTTAACGAGCTCGCTGATTTTTTCAATTCTGTGTGCCATAATTTACAACTCCCTTTTTTTCCTTTCCTCCAAAAATAACTCCAAAATATCATTTTTCTCAATTTCCGCTTCCGCGCTGGCCATAATGCCGCACTCCTTATCCTTAGCAACTTCTTGAACATTCTGTTTATTCTGCTGCAGTTGATTGACCTTACCACTGCCAATAATCTCACTAGCTCTCTTAATATCGAATTTAACCCCCCTTTCAATCCGGCCGCTGGCCACCCGACCGCCGACGATTTGACCGCTCTTGCCATTTTTAAAAGTCGCCAAGACCTTTAAGCGGCCGATGGGCAAACGAATCATTTCTGACGGCAAATAAGTCGAAGCACGGTCGCGCACTACCTGGATTAATTCATAAATTATATCATAGGTTTTAATATAAACATTATCGCGCTCTGCCAAAGAATTAACCGCCGGCGAACTTTTAATCCTAAAACCGTAGATTGACGCCTTGGCCGAACGGGCCAGCTTAACATCATTTTCAGACACATCGCCGACTTCCGCTTTTAATATTCTAATAATCACTTCGTCCTGCGGTATGGCTTTCAGCGACTCTCTGATAGCTTCCAGCGATCCGGAAACATCGGCTTTCAGAATAATATTGAAGACTTTCTGGCCTTCTTTAATTTCCAAGACTTCAGCCGGCTCCCGCTTGGCTTTTTCCTGTTCTGATTTTGTCGCTACCCTTTGCCTAGCTTCATCAAGTGACGGCATTACCTGCCATTCTTCACCAACCGGCGGCACCTGGTTAAAACCCGTGACGATCACCGGACTGCCTGGCCCGGCACTAACGATTACCCGGCCCCTAAAATCCTCCATCGTTTTAATCGCGCCAAAAGCCGACTCAGAAGCCAGAACATCATGGCTACTCAGTGTCCCCTCTTTAACTAAGAGCGTCGCGGTCGCGCCCCGCTGGGCATCGGCCCGCGATTCAATAATGACACCGGCTGCTGGTGCCTGCCCATCACTTTTTATTTCTGCCATTTCTGCCACCAATAAAATCATTTCCAACAATTCATTTATCTGCAGGCTGGTTTTAGCCGAAACCAAAACACAAGGCACTTCACCGCCCAATCCTTCCACTAAAACCTTATTCTCCGCCAATTCCTTTTTAACCTTATCCGGCAGAGCGGCCGGCTTATCCATTTTATTGATTGCCACAACAAATGGAATATCTTCGTGCAAAATACAATTAATCGCTTCTTTGGTTTGCGGCTTAACGCCGTCATCAGCCGCCACGACTAGAACCGCAATATCCGCCACCTTAGCGCCGCGCGAACGAATAGCGGAGAACGCTTCGTGGCCCGGCGTATCAATGAAGGTAATGATTTTACCATTATGTTCTATCTGGTACGCACCCACATGCTGGGTGATGCCGCCTGACTCCTTTTCCACAACTTTCGTTTTACGGATGCAGTCAAGAATTGATGTTTTGCCATGGTCAACATGCCCGAGAATAACCACGATCGGCGGCCTAACCTGCAAATCTTTTTCAGATTTTTTATGCTTATCAACCATGATTTAAATTAACTTATCGTTTTATTTTTTTAATTTTGAATTCTTATTTCCCATCGCCACCCCCATTGCCCGCTTCTCTTCTTCCGTCAGCGGGTATTTTGACAATCCAGCCTCAATCGGTTTAGTAAAAACCTTAGCACCTTCACGGGTAAATAAACTGGAAATAACCAGGCCTTTGTCCTGTGCGTCCAACAGGCAAACGCAAAAACTTTGGTCGCCGCCGGTATCACGAAATGGATTAAAGCGGACTACGCCGACTTTCTGGATGCTGTGGAGCACCATTTTTTCCAAACTAAAACAGAATTTTTTCAATTCCTGATAATTCTTTTCGTTCTGCCGCAAGCGTTTAATCTGTTCAAAAATCACGCCTTCTAAATCGGTTATTTTCGTCCCCTTAAACATCATTTTTATCCTTTTTCTCGTCTGCCAAATCTGCCAATGCAACGTTAAATTCCAGGCAATAAAAATTATCGCCATCAGGGCGATTAAGCTTATTTGTGGATTGTTCAAAATAACAGATAAAAATTGCATAGTCAAATCTTCCCCTTCATCTTATCAGCCAAAGCGGAAAAAGTAAAATTTTTTCGCTTGAAAGCAATAAAAAAAGGCATTCCGGCGGTGTTCAAAAACCCAGAATGCCAATGAATTTCTTATGGATCCTCCCCTTTAGTTATTAATAAAGGGATTCGATGATTCCATAAATCGCCGACTGGCCTGTCTTCTCTGCCCAAACCCTATCGCCAAAACTCCAGTGCCAGAATTCATGCTCAACGTTGACGAAGCCGACCTTAGCCAAAACACAAAACATTAACCATCTTTTCTCCCGAATATGCCGCGACAATTTTGACTGAAAGGTTTTGGCATTTTCTTGGAAAGTCAGGCTCGAAGAGACCATCGGCACTTTGCGGCCTGTTTTGACAAAAGCCAAAATCAAATCCAGAGCGCCGCCGGTTAAATGGCCGGAAACATCAAGACCGGATGATGGCGCCACATATTTATTAGCTTCTTTCATCACTCGTTCAGCCACCCAAGCAGAATTTCTCCTCTCTAAAAGATAGAATTGTTCCCAAAAGAGAGCTTCTTGTTTGGCCGCTGAGCGCCAGCCGGAATTCAGACAAAAAGTCAAATCCGGCCTTTCCTTTATCAAATTTTCCGTGGCTACCTTAAGTCGCTCGGCCACCCCTTCCCGTAAATATTGCGGTGGATTTTTGACCCAAACTAAGGGACAATAGGCCTCCACATCAACCAGCCGTTCGCCGTAGTCTTTTACTAAAATCTCTGAACTCATAAAATTCCTCCTTTATGGCAAAGATTAAATGATAAGAACCGCTAAATTTTTATTATCGCACACCCAAGTCCTTCTCTTAATAAATCGTGATGCCACTGGGCGGAGCGGGCGGAGTAGAATCAGAAGCAGTCGCTACTGTTACTGTGCCGTTTGTCCAGTTTGCAGGAATCACGACGCAATCAATGCCTGTTGGATCACAAAGAGAATTATTCTGAAAAGTTAAATTGGAAGTTCCAGCGGCTAAAGCCCTGAAAGTAATTGTCATTAAAGTTCCGCTACCGTTTACTCCTGAAGCTATACCGCCGATGGCTTGCCTTGAATATCCGATAATCAAATCTCCTGGAGGATTCGCCAAGGCTAAAAGATCAGTCGTCGCGCCGGCTTGTTCCAGAAATGTCCCTTTTTGGACCGAAACGAAACTTAAAACACTGGGATTATATATGAGATCAAAAGCCGATCCAAAAAGATTCGAAACATTGCTGATATTAATTGAAACATTAAATTGAGTGTTGGAAGAAACGTTAACACTTGAAGGAGAGATATTCACGTCGGCGCCATGCGCTAAAACAGGCAGAAAAATAAAAATAATTAATATTGTCGTTAATATAATTGATTTATTGCTAAAATAGGTTTTTAGTATTGTCATTTTTTTATGTTATAAAATAAATTGCTTATTATATTCTTGCATTTTTTTGAAAACAATACAAGAATCGTTAATATTAATAATAAGATGCCGACAGCGGAAAAAATTAGTAAAACCGACTGATTTATTTTACCGGAAAATAAACCTGCTGTGGCCATTAAGTTATTCGGCGAGCCTACCGCTCCAAGCGCATTTTCTGAAATACTATTATTCCCCGGTAATTCAGCTTCTGACGGCTGCTCTCCCCTTTTCTCAAAATAATTTTCCTTGATTGTTTCGGTAAATCCTACTTTAGTTTGTCCTTCATCCTGAGGCATCTCTTTCTGCTCGCTAATTTGAGATTCATTTAGCGCCACCATCTCAATTACTTCCCCCTTAATTTCTGTTTCTATGTTTGATGTTTTTAATAATGCAACAAAGCTGTATTCCTGGCTCATGGCTAGAGAGCCGCGAGAAACTGTCCGAAAATAATATGTTGCCCCAGGAACTAAATCTTCGATAATTACTGAATGGGTGGTGGTTCCATTAACATTCGGCGGAGTATCGAATTCAGGCGTTGCTCTGGCATATCCAAATTTCTCATCATCAACATCGAGTGCATGCGATTCCCCATCTTTGCTATAGACCACTTGGCTGCTGGCCGGATAACTCGTCGTCCAATAAATTATTATATTATTTTCTGTAGTTTCTGTATTTTTTACTGACACGTTTGAAACAGATAATTCCGGCGGCAATATGTTTATCGTATCTCCCATAGGATAAACTGCTGATGGCGGTATATAAACGCAGGATTGAGAAAGAACCGGACTGCCACCAAAGCAACCACACGGCAGAGATGAAACGACTGTCCTTGCCTGCGTATTATTCGCCTGGCAGCTGCTCCAGCCGGTATAAACAAATGAAGCGCATTCAGAAGGCGTTCCCGCTTCAACCAAACCATTATTCCAATTAGTAAGAATCTCATCAAGACTAGAATTAAAAAAATGCGTTTTTTGAAAGGCCAATGAAGAAGTACCGGTGGCGACGGCTTCGAAAGTTAAAGTCATTAGATTTCCGCTACCGCTTGCGCCAATTGAACCGCCTTGACCGGCCAGCCTGGAATAACCGACAATTAATCTTCCCGGATCAATAATATTTTCTTGGGGATCGCGAAGAAAACTCGCGGATAAGTCAGTCGCGAAACCATCTTGCTCTAAAAAAGTTCCTTTTTGAGCTGAAACAAAACTTAAAATATCGGAATCAAAAACCAAATCAAAGGCAACAGCGAAAAGATCCTCAACATTATCAATATCAATAGAAACCGTAACCTGCAAACCGACGACAACTGTGGTGCTGGCCGGTAAAATACTAACCGTTGCCGGGATAATTTCTGCTAAGGTGGCAACTGAAACCGGTTCTGATTGGTCTGATTCATTTTCTG